>JACDJB010000232.1_pt1 | contig 69459 bp, 67 predicted proteins | sample 7454121 | NCBI WGS metagenome assembly JACDJB01 (sample SAMN14253290, study PRJNA609438) | sludge metagenome | isolation source: sludge after 25d culture with pyrite | collected 2018-12-20 | reverse complement strand
GGAGCTGCGAGCAGCACGGGCCGCACCTGCCGTTCGACACCGACACCCGCATCGCCGTCGCGCTCGTCGAGGAGCTGGTGCGGCAACTCGACGACACCGGTCCCGCGCCGGGCGACACCGATCTGAACGACACAGCTCCGGACCACACAGCTCTGGACCGCATAGCTCTGGAACGCACAGCTCTGGACCGCACAGCGCCGATGGTCATCGGTCCGCCGATCGGGATCGGAGCGTCGGGCGAGCACGAGGGGTTCCCCGGGACCCTGTCGATCGGGACGGTCGCGCTGGAGGCCGTGCTCGTCGAGCTGGTCCGCTCCGCGCTGCCGTCGCCCGGCTCACCGCGCCCGGCGCGGTTCCGCGGGGTGGTGTGGGTGAACGGCCATGGCGGCAACGTCGAGGCGATGGGCCGAGCCGCCGCGCTGCTTTCCGACGAGGGACGGCCGATCCTGGCCTGGCACCCGAGGATCCCCGACGGAGATTCCCACGCGGGTCGCACCGAGACGTCGCTGCTTTTGCACCTGGACCCCGGCGCGGTGCGCATGGACCGGGCGGCGGTCGGTTCGACGGCCCGGTGGCGCGACATCGGCGACATCGTGGTCGCCGAGGGGCTGGCGGCCGTGACGCCCAACGGCGTGCTCGGGGACCCGACAGGTGCGTCCGCTGCAGAGGGTGCGACGCTGTTCGAGCGTCTCGCCGGCCAGCTCCGCGACTCGGTCGTCGCGTGGCGGGACACACTGGTGCGGTGACCACCCCCACCCCTACCCCCGGCCTCACCCCCACCGCCCGTTCTGTTCCTCGAAATCGACAAAAATCCGTCGATTTCGAGGAACAGAACGGGCGGTGGGGGACAGCGCTGGTGACGGGTGCCGCCCGGGGGATCGGCGCGGCGGTCGCGGTCCGGCTCGCCGCCGACGGCTACTCGGTGGTGTGCGCAGACGCGTGCCAGGGCGATCTCGGGGCCGCGGACCTCGGCTATCGGTTGGCGACCGTGGACGACCTGCAACGGACCGTCGCAGCGATCGCACGATCCGGTGGCCGTGTCAGCGGCGCGGTGCTCGACGTGACCGACCGCGGTGGAGTGGAGGCGCTGGTCGGCTCGGTGCCGGACCTGGCGGCGGTCGTGTGCGCTGCCGGGGTCGTGTGGGGCGGTGCGCCGTTGTGGGAGATGCCACTCGACGCATGGCACGCGGTGCTCGATGTCAACGTGACCGGCACGTTCCACGTCATCTCCGCCGCGGTGCCGGCGCTGCTCGCCGGTGCCGAGCCGCGGTCGGGCCGGATCGTGGCCGTGGCATCAGCCGGCGCCCATCGCGGCTTGCCGCAGATGGCGGCGTACTCGGCATCCAAGCACGCTGTCGTGGGGCTGGTCCGCTCCGTCGCCGGTGAGCTCGGTGGGAGCGGGATCACGGTCAACGCCGTCGCCCCCGGTTCCACCCGGACCCAGATCCTCGACGCGTCAGCCGCGGCGTACGAGCTCGACGACGTCGAGGACTTCGCCGCGCACCACGCGACCGGTCGACTTCTCGACCCGGCGGAGATCGCGCACGGCGTGGCGTGGCTGTGCTCGCCAGGAGCCGGTTCTGTCACCGGCTCGGTCCTCGCCGTCGACGGCGGGATGACCGCCCTCTGACATGCGGTACCGGGCGGACAGGTCGCTGCGAATCCTGTCGGGCACCGACGGTCGTCCCGTCGCGATCGGTGGTTCGCCGATGCGCTTGTGGCGGTTGACCCCCGCCGGTGGTGCGCTCGTCGAGCGGATCATCGACGGGGCCGACATCGACCCGATCGACGGGTCGGCCGCCGCGGCGCTGGTCGAGCGCCTGGTCGACGGCGGTGCCCTGCACCCCGCCCCGGCGGAGCGGGCGGCCTCGAGCACGGGTGGCGGGTTCACGCCGGCCGACGTCACGGTGATCGTGCCGGTTCGCGACCGACCGTCCACGCTCGACGGCCTGCTCGGATCGCTGGCACCGGTGAGGTCGGCCGGTGCAGCTGTGGTCGTCGTCGACGACGGCAGCGTCGACGACGCGGCGCACCGACACGTCGCCGAGGTCCACGGCGCGACGTACCTGCGGCGCGACGTCGCCGGCGGACCTGCCGTGGCCCGTGACGACGGCATCGCTTCGCTGTCGACACGTGTGGTCGTCTTCCTCGACAGCGACTGCACCGTGGCGACCGAGGATGGAGCCGGCTGGCTCGACCCGCTGCTCGCCCAGCTCGGTGACCAGCGGGTGGCCGCGGTGGCACCCCGCGTCACCACCCCGGATGGGCCGAGTGTGCTCGACCGCTACGAGTCGACGCGCTCTCCGCTCGACATGGGCGACGAGCCGGCCCGGGTGCGCCCTGGAACCCGCGTGTCGTACGTGCCCTCCGCTGCGTTGGCGGTCCGGGTCGATGCCTACCGGTCGATCGGCGGCTTCGACCGGACGCTGCGAGTAGGCGAGGACGTCGACCTGGTGTGGCGCCTGGTCGACGGGGGGTGGACGGTCCGCTACGAGCCGACGTCGGTGGTCCAGCACCCGGCCCGGCCGACCGCCGTCGGCTGGTTGCGTCAGCGGTTCGACTACGGATCCTCGGCTGCCGGGCTGGCGGCGCGTCACGGCGATGAGGTCGCGCCGCTGCGCAGCCCGTGGTGGGTGGCCGTCGGGTGGGCGGCCGTCGGCGCCCGGCACCGGGTGATCGGGGGCTCGATCCTGGCCGCGAGCGCGGTCTCCATGGCCAGGCGCCTCGACGGTGTGCCGCTCGTCGAGGCGATGCGCATCTCCGTCGACGTCCACGGCCGCGCCGGCGACCACGCGGCTCGGGCGGTGCTCCGCACCTGGTGGCCGGCGATCCTGCCGGCGGCGGTCGTCGTTCGGCCGGCGCGGCGGGTCCTCACCGCATCGGTGCTGACCGTCGCGGCCGGAGCGGTGCGCGACGCGCGCCTCCGCGACGCCGAGACCGGCGACCGCTCCGGGATCGGCGAGCTCGCCCGCATCGGGGCCCTTGCCGTGGCCGACGACGCCACCTACGCCGTCGGCGTCTGGGCTGGCTGCGTGCGCGCCCGAAGCGCCCGGGCGCTACTGCCGAAGCTCACCCGGGCCTGACGCTGGAGCTCACGTTCGGCGGTCTCGCCGGACGAACCCGACCGAGCTGATCCCCGCCTGCGGACGCAACGCGTCCACCAGGCGGAACGAAGCGGGCGGCGGTGAGGGAGGCCGGGGCACGTACGCTCAGGCTGTGCTCGCGTGTTCGTACTGCGTCTCGGTCGACTCGCCGGCCGGTTGGGACACGGCGTTGATCGGTCGTGGCTCGATCGCCGTGTTGGCAGGCGTCGTCGCCGCGGTCGTCGCGATGCGCTCGGTCGGTCGACGTCGCACGGGAGCGACCCTGGCCGCGTTCAGCCTGTTGGTCGTGCTCCCCGCGACGGCCCTCCTCGGGCGCACCACGGTCGACATCGAGGTGGCGACGACTCGGCCACCCAGCGATGCGCCGATGTGGCGTGTCTCCTGCCGGACGGTGTTCCGGAGCTCGCCCGGCAGCGATCCGTGGATCACCGAGCTCGAGCAGGCGTGCCGCGATGCCACCGTCCTGCGCCGTGTCGCAGTGGGCGTGCTCGCTGTCGTTGCTGCGATCGTCGTGGTCGTCGGCGGCGTCCTGGCATCCGGTCGTGGCCGCTCGCACCGGGTCGGCCCGAGGCCGGCCTGATCGCGTCGCACCGGGCCCGTGGGGCGGGCGAGGTGAGGGGGCCGGCGGTGATGCCGATGCGCGCGACAGTGGGACCGTGCGAGTGCTGTTCGTCCACCACGACGCCAACTCGGGCGACGGTCACGTCGGCCGGGCGTTCGACGGGATGGGAGCGGAGGTCGTGACGCACCAGGTGTGCGCCGAGCCCTCCAGTCCCGTCGGTTCGCCGGTCTTCCCCGATCTCGTCGAGCCGGCAGCCGGTGGTGACGGCGCCGCGTTCGACCGCATCGTGGTCTTCGGGTCGCGCTGGTCGGTCGACGATCCGCAGGTCGCGCACTGGGTGGAACCGGAGATCCGGTTCCTGCAGAGGGCCGTCGCCGATGGCGTCCCGATCCTCGGTCTGTGCTTCGGCGCGCAGATCCTGGCGACCGCGCTCGGCGGCACCGTCGGGCGTACCGAGCACCCCGAGATCGGCTGGTTCGACGTCGACGTGAACGACGTGGGCGCGGTCGCCGGCATCGAGTCCGGCCCGTGGCTCCAGTGGCACTCCGACGCGTTCACCGTGCCCTCCGGGGCGACCGAGCTGGCCCGCAGTCGCGCCGGCCCCCAGGCCTTCGCGCTCGGACCGCACCTGGGCCTGCAGTACCACCCGGAGGCGGACCGCAGCGTCCTCGAGGGTTGGATGGTCGACGACCTCGACCAGCTGGTCGACGTCGGCTTGGACGCCGACGTGCTGCTCGCCGGCGCGGACGAGCACTTCGACGCAGCGGCAGCGAGGGCCCGCTGGCTCGTCCGCCGGTTCTGCGTGCAACCAGTTCGTCGTGGGTGAACTCGTTGCACACAGAACCGGGCGTTGGCTCGCAGGGAAGTGGAACGTGTTCTAGTGTCCGCTCCCGTCGCTGCCGCATCGGTGGCGCCGATCCGTTCCCACACCCTCGGGGGGTCCATCGTGGACGATGCCCAGGCGGGCGCAGAGCTGCTGCATGCCCCGCTCACGATCGAGTACGGGTTCATGCGGACCACCGGTCCCGTGATCGGTGCGTTCCTGACCGGGCTGCGGGAGCGCCGCGTCTTCGGGATCAAAGGGGCCGACGGGTCGGTGGTCTGCCCTCCGGTGGAGTACGACCCGACCTCGGGCGCGCCGCTGACCGAGCTCGTCGAGGTCGGCACGGAGGGCACGATCACCTCGTGGAGCTGGGTCGCAGCACCCCGACCCGAGCAGGCGCTCGACGAGCCGTACGCGCTGGCGCTCATCCAGCTCGACGGCGCCGACACCTCCATGCTCCACGCGGTCGCGGCTCCAGGCCCCGATGCGGTGAGCACCGGTGCCCGGGTCCGCATCCGTTGGGCAGTCCAGACCGAGGGCCTCATCACCGACATCGCCGCCTTCGAGTTGATCGGGGCCTGAGGTGGACGCACCAGACGTGAGCGACGATCGAACGATCTCCACGCTGCCCGACGGCCTGTGGACCCAGCCGCAGCCGACGGCACCCGACCTGGGCGTCGACGAGCCGGTGCAGCGTCTGCGCATGCCCGCCGCGATGGTCTACGACTACTCGCCCGGCCTGGCCCAGACACGGTTCCTGCGCGGCCTGCAGGAGAAGAAGCTCCTGGGTGAGCGCTGCCCCTCGACCGGCGAGGTGTACGTCCCGCCCCGTGGCGTGTCACCGGTGTCGGGCCTGCCCACCACCGAGCAGGTCGAAGTCGGCCCCAAGGCGACCATCACCTCCTTCTGCGTGGTGCACATCGGCTTCGGCGTCAACGCCCCGCCCACGCCGTTCGTGTCGGCCCTGTTCCTGCCCGACGGGGCCGCGGTGTCGCTGTACGGCACCGTCGGGGAGGTCGACTACGACAAGGTCCGCATCGGCATGCGGGTCGAGCCGGTCTGGGTCGACGACGACCAGCTCACCACCTCCATGGAGAACATCCGGCACTGGCGGCCGATCGACGAGCCTGACGTGCCCGCCGAGCAGCTGAAGGGACACATGTGATGGCGCCCGCACGAGAGGTCGCCGTCGTCGCCACGGCGCAGACCAGGCATCGCCGTGCTGCGACGGAGCTCAACGAGGTCGAGATGATCCAGCCGGTCATCCGACAGGTCCTCGACGCCGTCGGCGGCATCTCCGAGATCGGCTTCACCTGCTCGGGAAGCTCCGACTACCTCGCCGGTCAGGCGTTCAGCTTCGTCATGACGCTCGACGCAGTTGGAGCGTTCCCGCCGATCGTCGAGTCCCACGTGGAGATGGACGGTGCGTGGGCGCTGTACGAGGCGTGGCTGAAGATCCAGGCCGGTCATGCGGACACGGCGCTGGTGTACGGCTACTCCAAGGCATCGCCCGGCGACCTGCCCAACGTGATGAGCCGAGGCCTCGACCCCTACTACTACGGCCCGCTGTGGCCGGACTCGGTGGCGTTCGCCGGCCTGCAGGCCCGCGCCATGCTCGACGCCGGGACGATCACGGCCGAGGAGATGGCACAGATCGTCCACCGGAACCGGACCTCGGCGACGGCCAACCCCAACGCCCAGGTGACCGGCTCCGCGTCTGTCGACGAGCTGCTCGCCGCCCCGATGTTCAGCGATCCGCTGCGCCGTCACGACCTGCCGCCGATCTCCGACGGCGGCGTCGCCGTCGTGCTCGCGGCGGGTGACAAGGCCCGGGAGTGGAGCGACCGACCGGCGTGGATCCGTGGCATCGACCACCGGATCGACAGCCACAACATCGGTGCCCGCGACCTGACCGTCGCGCCGTCGATCGCCATCGCTGCGCAGAAGGCGGGCGTGGCCGGCGGACCGATCGACGTCGCCGAGCTGCACGCCCCCTTCTCCCATCAGGAGAAGATCGTGCGCGCCGGCATCGGCCTCGGCGAGGACGTCGAGGTCAACCCCTCCGGTGGGGCCCTCGCCGCCAACCCCATGCTGGCGGCGGGCCTGATCCGCATCGCCGAGGTGGCCGACCGCATCTCCGCCGGTTCTGCCGGTCGTGGCGTGGCGCACGCCACCGCCGGCCAGCTCCTGCAGCAGAACCTGATCGCAGTGCTCGAGGGGGACTCCTGATGGGTGCCAACCGCGTTGCCGTCATCGGCGTCGGCCAGACCAAGTACACCTCGGTCCGAGGCGACGTCTCGCTGCCCGGCCTGCTCCGCGAGGCCGCGTACCGCGCGCTCGACGATGCGCAGCTGACCATGGACGACATCGATGCCGTCGTCGTCGGCAAGGCCCCCGACTTCTTCGAGGGCATCATGATGCCCGAGCCGTACCTGGCCGAGGCGCTCGGCGCCGTCGGCAAGCCGTTGTTCCGGGTCCACACCGCCGGGTCCGTGGGTGGATCGACCGCCATCGTCGCCGCGACGCACGTGGAGTCCGGCGTGCACGAGCGGGTGCTCACGATCGGCTGGCAGCAGCAGTCGGTGTCGGAGGCGATGTGGGCCCTGTCGTTCCCGATCCCGTTCCAGCAGCAGCTGGTGGCGGGCGCGGGTGGCTACTTCGCCCCGTTCATCCGTGAGTACATGCGTCGCTCGAACGCACCGGAGGACATCGGGATCCTGGTGGCCCTCAAGGACCGGCTGAACGCGCTGAAGAACCCGTACGCGCACCTGCACGAGCCCGACATCACCTACGACTCCATCAAGGAGTCGTTCATGCTCTGGGAGCCGATCCGCTACGCGGAGACGTGCCCTTCGTCCGACGGTGCGTTCGCCATGGTGCTCGGGGGCGAGGCGGCTGCCGAGGCGGCGCACGCCGCCACCGGCACCCCGCCGGCGTGGATCCACGGCACTGCGATGCGCTCCGAACCGGCAACGGCATCGGGCCGAGACCAGGTGCGTCCACAGGCCAGCCTGGACTGCGTTGCCGACCTGTACCGCCAGGCGGGGATCACCGATCCGCGTGCGGAGATCGACGTGTGCGAGATCTACGTGCCGTTCTCGTGGTACGAGCCGATCTGGATGGAGGGCCTGCTCTTCGCCGAGGAGGGCGAGGGCTGGAAGATGACCGAGTCCGGCGCCACATCGCTCACCGGCGACCTGCCCGTGAACTGCTCGGGTGGCGTGCTGTCGACCAACCCGATCGGCGCGTCCGGGATGATCCGCTTTGGAGAGGCGGCCATGCAGGTCCGAGGTCAGGCCGGCGATCACCAGGTCGACGGCGCCAGGGTCGCGCTCGGCCACGCCTACGGCGGTGCCGCGCAGTTCTACGCCATGTGGATCGTCAGCAACGAGAAGCCCTGACCTGTTCGGGCTCCGCGATGCGCTCCGCCCCGACGACGGGGAACCGCCCGTGGCAGCACCCGATGCGGGCACCGGTAGCGTGAGCGCGTGAGCATCGCATCGCCGCAGGTCGCCCCCGAGCCGTCGGTCCGGGGCCGCGGCCTGGTCATCGCCGGTTCGCTGATGATGGTCCTCTCGGTCGTCGGCGGGATCGCCGTGTTCGGTCTGCTCGGCAGTCGCATCGGCTTCGAGGAGTTCATGCGCGACGTCGTGATCGTCGGCGACTCCGTGCAGCCGATCCCCGGCTCGATCGACTTCACCGTCGAGCCGCCGCTGAGCGGCGGCTCGTCGTCGATGGCGGTGGGCATCGCCGTCGACGACGCCACGGTGGGAACGCCCGAGTGCACGATGAGGACCGAGCTCGGCGAACCGGTGGTGCTGACCCGCTCCCCGTTCGACTCGACCCTGCTGAACGGCGGCAGCGACTACCTGGTGGTGTCGTCGGCCCGCCTCGACCCCGGCGACTACACCGCCGAGTGCAGTTGGCCGGGTGAGCCGTCGCAGTCACCGATGACCGCGAGGTTCACCGTCGGTCGGACCCTCGACGGCGACGACCTCGGCCAGATCTTCGGTCCGGTACTCGGCATGCTGGCCGTGTCGGGCGTCGCCGCTCTCGTGTTCCTGGTCGGACTGATCCTGCTGATCGTCGGGCTGGTGAAGCGGAGCCGGTCCCGTCGTGACGGCGGCGGAGCACCGCGCGGTGGTGTCGGTCAGCAATGGGGGGGCGAGCAGTGGGCCGCCGACCAGTGGGCCGGACAGCAGTACCCCCAGCCGCCCTACCCCCAGCAGCCCTACCCTCAGCCGGGCGCCGCGCAACCGACGTACCCGCCCTACCCTCAGCCGGGCGCCGCGCAACCGACCTACCCGCCCCAGCCCGGGCCGCAGGCTCAACCGCTGCCACCGACGCCGCCGCCGCCGTCAGCACCGCCGTCGGGCTGGACGGTCCCACCGTCGAAGCGGCCCGGAAGCCCTGACGCGCCGACGTGGCCGACGCCGCCCGGCCAGGACTGAGGTCGGGGAAACCTGGCTCAGCCGGCCATCGGGTCGGAGCCGAACTTGCGCGACGCCGTCTCGACGGGATCGAAGGCCTGGGTCGTCGCGGGGTAGTAGACGAGCTGCGAGTCGTCGATGCCCTCGGCGTAGAACTGCGACGCCCACTTGCGGAACTTGCCGAACGGTCCGTCGGTGTCGGCGAGCGCTGGACGGGCCAGGTACGCCTTGTTGCGCCAGATCGGTGAGTCCTCCTGGACCTGCTTGTCGATCTCGGCGACGAACGCCTGCCCGACGGTCGAGCTGAGCGCGTCGTCGCCGAGCTTGCGGACCGTGAAGGTGAATCGCATGTGGCACGAGTTCGCGGTGAGCGGCGTGTTGCAGCCCATCAGGAACGTGTCGACGATGCCGGAGAAGCGGATGACGCTGAACCCCGGGCCGAACGAGTCCGCATCGATCCGGCCGTCGACCACACCACGGGGGGTGGGGAAGCGCTGGATGGACCGCATCTTGGTGCGGGGCCCGTCCATCTCGTAGCTCTCGAGCTCCGGGACCTCTTCGGTGTGGTGCACGTAGCGGAAGTGGGCCGCGTCGACGCCGTTCTCGGCGAGGTCCTGCCACGGTGCCTCGACCATGTACTCCCGGGTCTCGATGGTGGTGTAGTTCTCTGGGTCGTTGAACTCGGGGACCTCGGGGATGGTCCACATCGGCGCGGCCCCCTCGGGGTGGTACCAGGTCATGACCAGGCCGTTGGCCTCGGTCACGGGGTAGCTCTGGACGCACGCCTTCTTGTTGATGCGATCGGAGTAGGGGATCAGCGTGTTCTGGCCTTCGGCGTTGAAGCGCCACCCGTGGAAGGGGCAGATCATGTCGTCACCGGAGACCTGGCCGCCGTAGCCGAAGTGGGCGCCGAGGTGCGGGCAGAACGCGTCGTTCACGTGGACTGCCCCGTCCTCGTCCCGCCACACCACGAGCTTGCGGTCGAAGTACTCGATCGGCACGATCTGACCGGGCTTCACGTCGGCGGACCAGGCGACCTGGAACCAGCCGAACGGGATCGGGAACGGGGATCGGACCTGCATGCGACGTCCTCCTCGAGACGAAAACTAGAACACGTTCTAGTGTAGCTACTGGTCGGCGGGCGCACAGCTCGGATGCTGCTCCGACCATCGTCGCACGGCGGAGCGCAGCCTGAACGGTCCGGACGGCGATGGCCCCTAGTCTCTCGACGGTGACGACGGAGATTCCGGGAGCGCGGTGGCGTTCGGCGGTGGCCGTGCTCGTGGTGGGCCTCACCGCGCTCGGCGCGGTCGGACTCACCGACGACGCCTGGCCCTTCGCCCCGTTCCGCATGTTCGCCCACGCGGTGAAGCCGACCGGCCGGGTGACCAAGGTCGAGTTCCTCGGCACGACCGAGTCGGGACGCGAGCGGCGGATGGACGCGCTGGAGTTCGGCCTGCGTCGCGCCGAGGTCGAAGGCCAGCAGGGCCGGGGAGGGCGGCTGACCGACGAGCAGATGGCCGCGCTCGTGTCGTCGTGGAACGACCGCCATCCATCCGATCCGCTCGTCGAGCTCGAGCTCCGCAAGCTGGGGAAGAACCTGGTCGACGGCGAGCCGGTGTCGAGCTTCACCGAGACGATCCAGGTGTGGCCCGAACGGAAGCCGTCGTCGTGAGCCACCAGCCCGCAACCGTGCCCCCGACGTCGCCCGATGGGGCATCCGATCGCCGCACCGACGAGCGAAGCGACCAGTCATCGGTCGGGTCGGTGCTCGACAGCGTCCGCTCGGGTTGGGATCGCTACTGGTTCGAGCCGGTGCCGGCGGAACGCGTCGACGTGTTCGCCCGGATCATCGCGGTCACCGTGGTGTTCACGGTCCTGGTCACCGACCAGTGGAACGCGATCCACGCACACGCTCCCGAGGAGTTCTACCGGCCGGTCCTGATCGCCCGACTCGTCCACCTGGGAGCACCGACGCCGACCACGATGACGCTGCTGCAGATCACGGTGGTGCTCGGTGCCGGCTGGATGCTCACCCGTCGGGCACCGCGGGCCGCCGCGGCCACAGTGTTCGTCGCATACGTCGTGTGGCTGCTCTGGGCGTTCTCGTGGTCGAAGGTCGACCACGACCGACTGACGATCGTGGTGGCCCTGCTCGTCCTGTCGCTCACCCCTCGGGTCGGGCCGGCCGTCGAGCGGCTGTCGGGCTGGGCGATGCGTGTCGTGCAGGTGGTGTTCGTGCTCGCGTACCCGTTCTCGGCGTGGGCCAAGATCCGGTTCGGGGGCTGGGGGTGGATGGAGTCCGCCACCTTCGCCCGTGCGATCGTCCGCCGCGGCTCCGCGCTCGGCGACGCGCTGCTGCCCTACCCGGGACTGCTCGTGGTCACCCAGTGGGCGTTCATCGCCTTCGAGGTGGTGTCGCTGGTGCTGCTGTTCCCGAGGGCACCGCGCACGGTGCGGGCGCTGGCGCTCGTCGGCGTGTTCCTGTTGCACCTGATGACGTTCCTGATGATCGGCATCTCGTTCCTGCCGCACACGATCTGCATCGTCGCCTTCCTGCCCCTGGAGCGGCTCAGCCGCCGCTGGCGGGCCGATCACCGTGCGATGGCTGCATGATGCCGAGCCCGGGCCCGCAGGACGGGCGTTCGTCGGCGCACCGCGCGTCGTCGTGCACCCGGCAGACTGAGGGCATGCGCACGACGCCCCGCTCCCGCCGCTCCCGCCCGCTGCTCGCGCTGGTCCTGGCAACGATCGCGGCGCTCGCGACCGGGTGCGGCGGTGGTGGCGAGGTGGTGCTGCCCGCGCCCAAGGAGTCCGACGAGCGGCCCGCGCCCGACGACGGCGATGGCTCCGCCAGCGAGTACTGCGCGGCGGTCGCGGAGCTCGAGGCGACCGATGACTCGGAGATGGACGACCCGGCCAAGGCGGTCGAGGCCCTGGCGGCCCTGGGCGACGTCGCCCCCGTGGAGCTCAAGCCGTCCTTCGAGGTGCTGGCCGGCGCGGTCGAGGAGCTCGCAGCGCTCGACGAGAGCGACCCGGACGACATGAACAGGTCGCTTGAGATCGTGTTCGACCAATCGGTGATCGAGGCGGCCGGTCGCATCGACGAGTTCACGATCGACGAGTGCGGGATCGACCTCGACGAGGGGGGCGCCGACGATCTGCCTCTCGAGGACATGCCCACCGATGACCTGCCCCTCGACGAACTGCCCGCCGACGACGGCGCCGGTGACATCGACCTCGAGCACATCGACGGCATCAAGGAGGCCAACAGCGCGGCGTCGTGGTCGTCGAAGCTCCGGACCACCACGATCACGAACGACACGTACGTGACGCTGGCCGCGGACCCGGCCGATCCGGTGACGGCGGAGGAGGCGATGGCGGCCTGCGAGGCGATCCGCACCGGCGTCGTGTCGATCAACCCGCAGGTCACCGTGGAGATCCGCAACGGCGAGCTCGCGGTGGCAGCCAGCCCGGACGGCGGGACGTGCTCGCCGCGTTGATCAGCCAGCTCCTGGCTGTTCGGGGGTCGACCTGCACCGGACACGGGACCGTGCGAACGTTGCGGACGTGACCGACGACGACGGGATCCGTCAGTACCGCTACCAGGCCCCTCCTGGCGCCACGGTCGTGGTGCTGGTGCGTCACGGCGAGACCATGGCGGAGCACCCTGACCGACCCTTCCCGCTGTTCGACGGCCATGGGGATCCGGACCTGGCTCCTGACGGCATCGAACAGGCTCGACGGGTCGGCGAGCGGCTCTCTGCGGAGCACCGCGAGGGGTGGCCTGTGGATGCCGTGTACGTGACCTCGCTGCGACGCACGCACCAGACCGCGGCACCGCTGGTCGCAGAGCTGGCGATCGACCACGTGGTGGTTCCAGAGCTGCGGGAGGTGTTCCTGGGGGAGTGGGAGCAGCAGTTCCGCGCCCGGGTGGCGTCCATGGACCCGATCGCTGTGAGGATGTTCGCCGAGGAGCGCTGGGACGTGATCCCCGGCGCCGAGTCGAGCACCGCGTTCGCCGCCCGGCTGCGGGTCGGCGTCGAGCGGATCGCGTCGACGCACCCCGACGGGCGGGTGGTGGCGGTGGTGCACGGCGGAGTGATCGGCCACCTGCTGTCGATGGCGACGGGCAGCTCGCCGTTCGCGTTCGTCGGCGCGGACAACGGCTCGATCAGCGAGCTGGTGGTGCAGGCCGACGGTCGGTGGCGCGTCCGTCGCTTCAACGACGTCACCCACCTCCGCTGAACCGAGATCCCTGGGCCTGGTGTCAGCGGGGGTCGCGCCACATGCGCCACAGAGGTGGGGCGCCGTCGACGGCGTGCAGCTCCTCGACGACCTCGAAGCCGTGGCGTCGGTAGAACGGGACGTTGTCGAACTTGGAGCTCTCGAGGTAGGCGCCGATGCCTTCGTCGTCGGCACGGTCCAGGCCGGGTCCGATCAGGGCGGAGCCGACCCCACGTCCCCGCAGGTGCGAGTCGGTTGCCAGGAACTCCAGGTACCAGTGACGATCGCGCGGGTGCACCGCCTCCATCCGGTTCACGAGCCGAAGGGTGCGGGCCAGGCCCTTGGCGCCGAAGCCCCGGAGCATCGCGGGCGACGAGCGGATGGCCGCGGTCGTGGGGAAGCTGCGCACACCCGGCGGCGCCCAGACCGCCGCGCCGCCATGGGAGTCGGTCGTCCACGTGGTGTCGTGGCGGATCGACGGACCCATGAGGTGTCGGAACACCGGCGCCATCCGATCGGGCCACCGTCGTTGCGACGGCACCATCCACCGCCAGATCGGATCGTCAGCGAAGCCGCGTGCCAACACCGGCCCGAGCAGGTGCGCCTCGTCGGTGGTCGCCGGTCGTGGGGATCGGTCGATCACGCGGCGCGACGCTACCGGTCCGGCCGACTGCGGTGCCCACCCCGACGCGGTCCGATCCCGAGGGTCGGTACGGGCAGATCCTGGGGGTTGACGCCGGTCGATAGAGTGCGCGGGCGCGGACGCAGGTCCGAGCCGGAGGCCCGGGCACCGGTCCGGCCACGACAGCAAGGGGAACGTCATGAAGGTCGTCGTGAACTTCGATCTGTGCGAGTCGAACGCCGTGTGCATGGGCATCGCCCCCGAGGTGTTCGAGGTCCGCGACGACGACTTCCTGTACGTGCTGCAGGAGGAGCCGGCCGAGGAGCTCCGCGACAAGGTGACCGAGGCCGCCCGTCGCTGCCCCAAGCAGGCCATCACGGTCGAGGGCTGAGCCCCGTCGCCGTCGTCCGATCCGCTGTCGTCGTGGGCTCCGCCATGACCACTCCGCCATGACCACTCCGCCATGACCACCTATGCCATCGTCGGCGCATCCCTCGCCGGGCTCAGCGCCGCCGCCACCTTGCGCGGCAACGGCCACGAAGGTCCGATCGTCGTGGTCGACCCGTCGCCCGCGTTGCCAGCGGATCGGCCGCCGTTGTCCAAGCAGGTGCTCTCTGGTGAGTGGGCGCCGGAACGGGCGCACCAGCCGCTTGCCAACAAGGTCGCCGACCTGGAGCTGGACCTGCGTCTCGGCGTCGCCGCCGCTGCTCTCGACGTGGCAGCCCGTACCCTCATCCTGTCCGACGACAGCAGGGTCGCGGCCGACGGCATCGTGCTGGCCATGGGTGCGGCAGCTCGACGTCTGCCAGGACCGACGCTCGGCGGCGTGCACGTCGTGCGGGATCTGTCGGACTCCCTCGCCCTGCATGCCGAGCTGGACCGCTCACCCGCTCGCGTGGGGGTGATCGGGGCGGGCTTCATCGGAGCCGAGGTGGCGGCCACGTGCCGGGCGCTCGGGCTCGACGTCACGATGATCGAGGCCGCGCCGACCCCGATGCTGCGTGCGTTCCCGGCCGAGATCGGCGCCTTCGTCGCCGAGCTGCACCGCGAGCACGGTGTCGACGTGCGCCTGGGCGTCGGTGTGGACGGCCTGCGCGACGACGGCGCGGGCCGGGTCAGCGGGATCGCCATGGCCGACGGCACCACCGTCGACGTCGACGTGGTCGTGGTCGGCATCGGCGTCACACCGAACGTCGGCTGGCTCGCCGGGTCGGGCCTGGACGTCTCGAACGGCGTCGTCTGCGACGCCACCACCCTGGCGGCTCCGGGGATCACCGCTGCGGGCGACGTGGCGTGCTGGGTGAACGAGCACTTCGGAGAGGCCATGCGCGTCGAGCACTGGGAGCATGCGATCGAGCACGGAGAGGCCGCGGCGCTCCGTCTGCTCGGCGGCGATCCCGACGCCGTGCCGTTCCTGTCGGTCCCGTGGTTCTGGTCTGACCAGTACGACCGGAAGATCCAGATGGCCGGTCGCCCGTCGGGCGACGACGAGGCGCACCTGGTCGAGGGCTCGTTCGCTGAGCACCGCTTCGTCGTGGCCTTCCGACGGGGCGACCGCTGCACGGGCGTCCTGGGGGTCGGCCGGCCCCGCCACGTGATGCAGACCCGGATGCAGCTGCGGGACTCGCTGGACTGGCAGCCGATCGCGGACATGTTCGCGTGACCCTCGACCAGGGAGCACTGTTCTGGGCGCTGATCGGCGCCACCCTGGTCGTGGCCGTCGCGGACTGGGTGGCGGTGGCCTTGGAGCGCCGACCGGTCGAGTACGTCCTCAAGCCGCTCACGATGGCGGTGCTCATCGCCGCGGCGATCGCGGCCGATCCGGTGGTGTCGGGGCCGGCCCGGGGCTGGATCGTCGCCGGGCTCGTGTGCTCGCTGGTCGGCGACGTCTTCCTGATGCTGGAGGACCACTTCGTCGAGGGCCTCGCCGCGTTCCTCGTCGGCCACGTCGCCTACGTGGTGGCCCTGTGGCAGCTGGGCGTCGAGTGGCCCCGGTTCGCGGTCGGCGTGGTGCTCGTCGCCGTGCTCGTCGCCGTGATCGGCCGACCGATCGTCGTCGGTGCGCGGCGTCGGGACGAGCGACTGACCATCCCGGTCGGCGCCTACATCACGGTGATCTCCGTGATGGTCGCGTCCGCGATCGGCACGGGCATCTGGATCGCCGTCGTCGGCGCCGGGCTGTTCTACGCGTCCGACGCCGTGATCGGCATCAGCCGCTTCGTGAGGGACTTCCCGCACTCCCGGCTGGTCGTGATGACCACCTACCATCTGGGCCAGATCGGCCTGGTGCTCGCGCTGGTGTGACCCTGGTGCTCGCACTGCTGTGATGGAGCCGGGCCAATTGCACACGGAGGTCCACGCCATGACCACGATCGTGACCGACGACTTGCTGGACGGAGCGCGACACGTGTTGCCCGACGTCGTCGAGCTGCGGCGCGACCTGCACCGCCACCCCGAGCTCGGCACCGACCTGCCCCGCACGCAACAGGCGGTCATCGACGCGTTGGACGGCCTGGACCTGGAGCTCAGCACGGGCACGGCGCTGAGCTCGGTCGTCGCCGACCTGGTCGGAGGTGCGGGTGACGGTCCGACGATCCTCCTGCGCGGCGACATGGACGCGCTGCCGATGCCCGAGGACACCGGGCTCGAGTTCTCCAGCACCGTCGACGGGGCGATGCACGCATGCGGCCACGACGCGCACACCTCGATGCTCGTGGGTGCGGCCCGGCTGCTCGCCGAGCACCGCGACCAGCTCGCTGGACGGGTGCGGTTCATGTTCCAGCCCGGCGAGGAGGGCCAGGGTGGCGCCGCCCACATGATCTCCGAGGGCGTCCTCGACGGCGTCGACGGCGCCTTCGCCCTGCACGTCGCGCCCAACGTGTGGTCCGACTTCGTCGTCCACCGCAGCGGTGCCGCGCTCGCGTCGGCCGACGTCGTGCGCATCACGATCACCGGCCGTGGCGGACACGCCTCCACTCCGCACTGGGCGACCGACCCGGTGCCCGTGGCGTGCGAGACGGTGCTGGCGTTGCAGACGATGATCACCCGCACCGTCAACGCGTTCGACCCGGCGGTGCTGACGATCGCCCGGATCGACGCCGGCACGACCGACAACGTGATCCCCGAGTCCGCCGAGCTCACCGGCACGCTCCGAGCGGTGAGCGAGCACACGCGCCACGCCGTGTGGGGCCGGATCCGCCAGGTCGCCGACGGGGTCGCCGCTGCCCACGGCTGCACTGCTGAGGTCGACGTCGTCGAGGGCTACCCGGTGACGGTGAACGACGCTGCGTTCACCCGCTGGGCGACCGAGGTCGCGGTCGACGTCGCAGGATCGCACCACGTGGTCGAGATGCCGTCGCCGGTCATGGGCGCCGAGGACTTCTCCTACGTGCTGCAGAACGTCCGTGGGGCGATGTTCTTCCTGGGCGTGTGCCCGCCGGAGCAGCCGAACCCGTTCGAGGCGCCTGCATGCCACTCCAACCGGATGGTCCTGAACGAGGACGCGATGGCCACCGGGATCGCGGTGCTCGCCGGCGTCGCCACCCGGTTCCTGGCCGACCGCGGGGACCTGGGCGAGCGCCCATGAGCGGAGGTGCTGGGCGAGCGCCCATGAGCGGAGGTGCTGGGCGAGCGCCCATGAGCGGAGGTGCTGGGCGAGCGCCCGTGAGCGGAAGTCCCAGGTGAGCGTCCCGTCGCGTCCGTGGTGCCTCGGGCTGCCGAAGGCCGACGTCCACGTCCACCTCGAAGGCTGCATACCCGTCGATCTGTTGCGCCGCGCCGCGCTCGCACAGAGCGCTCCGGTGCCCGTCTTCGACAACTCGGGCGGGCTGCGCGGCCTGCTCGACCACCTCGACGCGTCCTGCGCGCTCATGGTCGACCCGGGCATGGTTCGGGAGTTGGCGTACCGGTTCGCTCGCCGCTGCACGTGGGACGGCATCGTGACCGCCGACCTCATCGTCAACCCGACCCACTGGCCGTCGTGGTCAGGCCGCCTGGAGGCGTTCGTCGACGCGCTCGACCAGGGCTTCGTCGAGGCGGAAGCGGACAGACATCCACCGGTGCGGCTCCTGCCGAGCCTCCGACGTGACCAGAGCGCAGGGGACGCGCTCGACCTCGTCGACACGTTGATCGGGCTGGCGCACCCGCGGGTCGTCGGCTTGTCGATCGACGGCGACGAGGCGGTGGTCGGACCGACGGCGGAGCAGTTCGCGCCGGCGTTCGAGCGGGCGGCCGAGGCCGGCCTGCATCGCGCCGTGCACGCAGGGGAGTCCTCGGGTCCCGGCGGCGTGCGCGACGCGCTGGACCTGCTGCTGGCAGAGCGCATCGACCACGGGGTGCGCGCTGTCGAGGATCCGGATGTCGTGGCCGAGCTGGCTGAGCGTCGCATCCCTCTCGACGTCTGTCCGATGTCGAACGTGGTGGCGGGCCTGCATCCGAACCTGCACGCCCATCCCGTCGATCAGCTGCGCCGTGCCGGCGTCCGGGTGGCGCTCGGCACCGACGACCCCGAGCTCCTGGGCACCGACCTGACCCACGAGTACCACGCCACCTCGGCCGCCCACGGTTGGGACCACGAGACGGCCGCGGCGGTCGCCCGCACGTCGATCGAGGCGTCCTTCGCCCCCGACGTCCTGAAGGCCGAGCTCGTCGCCCGGCTCGACGCGTACCTCTGGGACGACGGAGACGTCAGCTCCAGCGCAGTGTGAAGGAGCGGTCCGAGATCGTGCCCGTGGCCCACAGCGCCCAGACCCCGCGGAGCGCCTGGCGGCCGTGCTCGCTCCAGGCCAGCGCCGCCGGCCCGCTGGTGCGACGCACGACCTGCATGAGCCCGCCCGCGAACACCCGGTAGCCCGCCCACGTGGCCGGGAAGTGGTTGGTGGCCGCCACCTCGCTCCATGCCACACCGCCCACGGAGCGCACCCGGCATCGGTGCGTGTGGCCCGAGCTGATGAGCGCGTTCGGTGTGGCGTCGCGGAGGGTGCGGGCGAATGACCGGGCGTCGGGCCCGGGGATGCCGTGGGGCCAGTACAGCGGGAGCGTGAACCGCTGGGGCTGGTGGTGCGTCGCCACGAACACACCGAGTCCGTCGGCGTGGGCCTGCGCGGCCAGATCGGCGACCTCGGTCGACCTCGCCCTCAGCGTGCCCCACCCGCTGCCGTCCCGGCACGAGTCGGCCAGCACGACGCGCAGGCCCGGCACGTCGAGGTGGGCGACGCCACGGGTGAGGGCGAGGCCTCGGGCGCGGGCTGCGTCCTCGGGCTCGACGTGGCGCTTGGTGCCGGTGTCGTGGTTGCCGGGCAGCAGGTGCACCGGCACCGGGGCGTCGCCGAAGACCGTTGCTGCCTGGTCCCAGTTGCCCTCGAACGACTCCTCGCACACGTCGCCCTTGACGATGACCTGCTGGGCCCCCCACGCGAGCGCGTCGTCGAACGCCGCGGCGGCCATCTCGCGCGGGGTGGGCTCGTCCGCTCCGGTGCCGCTGGGGTTCGCGCTCGGAGCACTGCTGCGACGGTGCTCGCGACCGATGTGCAGGTCGTTGAGCGTGGCGAACCGGAACAGCTCGTCGCCGGGAGGTGCGGGTTGCGTCCGGAAGCTGCGCCTGAGCGCTGCGCCGGAACGTGACCGGCGGGAGCGCACCTCCACCCGGTGCGATGCGCCGGCGTCGAGTCCGGTGAGCTCGACGACACCCGGCCCGCCCGGGTGGTGGACCACGACCGGCGCCTGCGCGCCGCCGGGCCCGAACACCTGCAGCTCGACCGGCCCGCTCGGCAGGTCGGACCACACCAGCTGAGCGGCGGATTCCTCGACCGCGAACACGTCGAGCCCGGCGCCGGCGGTGCGCGGGCGGGCGACGTGCTCGATGCTCCGTCGCCGCTCAGCCGTCGACGGTCGGTGCGGATCCAGCTGCTGCTCGGGTGGCGCGGTCATCCTCTGTTCAGGATGCCCGGATCCCCGACGGTCTCGGCGCGCAGCCGCTCGGACGCTCGCACGGTGATCCACATGCGCTCGAGGTGCTGGGCGAGCACCCGGGAGCCGCTCGGCGTGGGGTTGTCCGCCGCGAAGGCGGCGATGTCGGCAGCGAGGGCGGGATCGGTCACCGACCGAACGCCCTCGAACATGCGGACCGCGGCGCTCGACGGGACCTTGGCGAGGACGTCGTCCCATCGGGTCTGCACGAAGTCCCACGCTCGGTCCGCGAAGCGAGGGTGCGCCAGGGCACGTCGCAGGACGTACGCGCTGTCCTGGGAGCGAACCTCGCTGATCGTCAGCTCCAGGAGGCGGTCGAAGCACTCCTCGACCGGCGAGTCCGCGAGCGCGTAGAGGTAGCGGATCGTGTCCTGGGGGTTCGTCGCCGCTCGCCAGCGCTCCTCGATGAGCGCATGGTCGGCGGCACCGCCGGTGGCAGCCACGATGTCGAGGGACGCGACGAGCACGGTCGAGTCGGTGTCGGGTCGGGCGTGGGCCTCTCCGGGCGGGAGGAGGAACAGCTCGTGGGCGAGCTCCCGGATGTCGGCATCGTGGCCGACCACGCCGAGCAGCGACAGCAGGACGCCGCGGAGGTCGCGCCAGCGCTCGGTCCCAGCGGGGTCGAGCCCGCCGATCAGCTGCTGCACGCGTGCCAGCGGTGCGGCGGCGGTCGCGATGGCCAACGCGGATGCGCGACGCTCGTCGTCGAGCCCCCACAGCCGTCGCAGATCACGGACGGTCTGAGCGATGCGACGCCACACCGACGGGTCCGTCTCGCGCCACGAGGCGAGCAGCACCAGGTCCTGGACCTCGGCGCCCGTCGCGTCGCCGTGGAGCAGCGCGGCCCACGCGTCGTCGAGGAGCACGAACCGCTCGAGCGGCGTCGTCGACGGGTCGACGGCCTCGGCGGCCCGGATGGCGGCGGGCAGCTCGGACCGGAAGAAGCCGTCGCCACCGGTGTTGACGCGCAACGCGGTCGGTGCTCCGCCCAGGTCCACAGCGGTGTCGTCCTCCAGGAGCACGCGGTCGCGGCGTCGCACCCCGTCGACGGTGCTCGTGAGCACGAGCGGGATCGGCCATCGGTCACCGAGTCGTGCCGACGGGCCGGTGTCGACGGTCCCGTCGTCGGTCGCTGCGGTCGTGGCCGGTTGCTGGCTCAGCCGGACCCCCGTGTCGGTGGGGACCGCTGTGACCACCGGGTGGCCGCCCGAGAAGATCCACGCGTCCATGATGTGGCGGACCGGCTCGCCGGTGACCTCCTCGAGCGCGTCCCACAGGTCCGTGGTCTCGGTGTTGGCGTAGGCGTGGGCCCGGAGGTAGTGGCGGATCCCGTCGCGGAAGCGGTCGGCGCCCAGGTACTGCTCCAGCATCCGGACGACCGACGCGCCCTTCTCGTAGGTGAGGATGTCGAACATCGCCTCGGCGTCGCTCGGGCTCTCCACGTCGAACTCGATCGGCCGGGTGCTCGACAACGCATCGGTGTCGAACGCTGCGGCACGAGCGAGGCCGAAGCCGGTCCAGGTGTCCCAGTCGGGCCGGAACGCGTCGGAGGCCGTGACCTCCATGAACGTGGCGAACGCCTCGTTCAGCCAGATGCCGTTCCACCAGCCCATCGTCACCAGGTCGCCGAACCACATGTGGGCCAGCTCGTGGTTGATCACGTCCGCCACGCGCTGGAGCTCCGGCTGGGTCGCGTCATCGGGATCGATCAGCAGCGCCACCTCGCGGAACGTGATGCAGCCCAGGTTCTCCATGGCGCCGAACGCGAAGTCGGGGACCGCCACCAGGTCGACCTTGTCGCCTGGGTAGGCGATGTCGTAGTAGCGCTCGAGGAAGCGGATGCCGGCATCCGCGACGTCGAGCGCGAACTCGGCGAGGGCGGCCTGGCCCGGCGGGTGCACGACCCGCAACGGGACCTTCCCAGCGAGCCCGTCGACCAGGCGCGGCTCGGTGGCCTCCATGGGACCGATGACCGCAGCGACGAGGTAGGTCGACATCACCATCGTGTCGGCGAAGGTGACGCGCACGGTGCCGTCGCCGAGCGCTTCACGTCCGGTCTCCGCGGCGTTCGACACGGCGAGCATCCCGTCGGGGACGACCAGGCTGATCGCGAACACGGCCTTCATGTCGGGCTCGTCGAAGCACGGGAACGCGCGGCGGGCGTGCGTCGACTCGAACTGCGTCACTGCCAGGTTCCGCTCGGTGCCGCCTGCGTCGGTGAACGCGGAGCGGTAGAGGCCGACGAGCTCTTTGCAGTAGGGCCCCTCGAACTCGGCGTCGATCGTCGCCGAACCGACCGGCAGCGGTCGATCGAGCACGAGCGTGACGCGCTCGGCCTCGACATCGGTCACGACATCGGTCACGACCCGGGGCTCCTGTGGCGCCCCGTCGACAGCGGCGTCCTCGGAGGCGACGGCCACGGTGCCGAGGGTGAGCTCGAGCGAGTTCAGCACCACCCTGTCGGTGGGTTCGATCACGTCGACGGAGACCTTGACGCGACCCCGGAACGTCGGCTGATCGGGGTCGATCGCCAGATCCAGGTCGTAGCGGGACGGCAGGACGCTGCGGGGCAGGCGGTACGGATCGAGCTCGGCCATGGCGGCCGAGGCTAGCGACGGCGGTGGGACCGTCCGGATCGGCCGGCTCTCCGCCGCGGCGCCGTCCTCGGGTGCCGCGGCCGTTGGGCGCGGTACCGTCGGCGGCGTGCACGAGTGCTTCGACGTCTCCATCTCCGATCACGTGGCCCACCTGGAGCTCACGCGACCGGACGCCTACAACTCGATGATCCCGAGCTTCTGGACCGAGCTCCCCGCGATCGTGTCGGAGATCGATGCCGCCGGTTCGGCCCGGGCGATCGTGATCTCTTCGACCGGCAAGCACTTCTGCGCCGGGATGGACCTGTCGGTGTTCAGCGGCGGCGCGGAGGTCGGTGCCTCAGGTGAGGTGACCGAGGTCGGGCGACGCCGAGCGTCGCTCTGGATGATGGTGCAGCACCTCCAGGACAGCTTCACGGCGCTGGAGCGGGCCAGGATGCCGGTGCTCGCCGCGATCCAGGGCGGCTGCATCGGCGGCGCTGTCGACATGGTCACCGCAGCCGACATGCGGTACTGCTCGGCCGATGCGTTCTTCTGCATCCAGGAGATCAACATCGGCATGACCGCGGACGTCGGCACCCTGCAGCGCATCTCCAAGGTGATCCCCGAGGGCATCGCCCGCGAGCTCGCCTACACCGGCGATCGGATGCCGGCGGAGCGGGCCTACGAGTGCGGGCTGGTGAACCAGGTGTTCGACGACCACGACTCGCTCGTCGACGGCACCCTGGACATCGCGGCTCGGATCGCCACCAAGTCGCCGCTCGCCATCTGGGGCACCAAGGAGATGCTGAACTTCACCCGCGACCACACCGTGGCCGACAGCTTGAAGTACATGGCGGGGTGGCAGTCCGGCATGTTCCAGCCCGGCGACATGATGGAGTCCTTCGGCGCCAAGGCCGACGATCGCCCCGCGGAGTTCGAACCCATCCCGCACCGCCCGTCCGGCATCTGACCCGGCGAGGCAGGTGGGCCCTCGGGCCGCCCTGCTGCTCCGTCGAACTTGTACGTCCCGGTCGCCCATGTGGCACGTGGCGTACAAGGTGGTCGTCGGCCGGCGATCTTGTACATGGCGGTCGTCCATGCGGCGCATGGTGTACAAGTTGAACACCGGCGCGATCGCCGCTCGACCCGCGACGTCGCGGCGGCCGCGGGTCAGAGCTGGGTGCGGCCCCGATCCGTGACCGCCCTGCGGCGTGCCTCCAGGTCGGTGTGGCTCCGCTCGGTCAGCCACGCGCTGCTCACCCGTCGTTCGAGCTCATGCGCGTCGGCGCCGTTCATCAGGGAACCCTCGGCGTAGGTGGCGAGGATCCGGCGGACGCCGTCGGGGTCGTTGCCGACGATGTCGATCGCCAGCTTCCGGGCGACGGGCAGCAGCTCCTCGTGTGCCACGACGTGGTTGACGAGTCCCCACTCGTAGGCGGTCCGGGCGTCGAGGAAGTTCCCGGTGGCCGACAGCTCCCGTGCCCGGCGCACGCCGACGGCCTGGGGGAGCAGGACGGTCAGGCCCCAGCCGGGCATGATGCCGACGCGGGCGTGGGTGTCGGCGAAGCGGGCGTGCTCCGACGCGACCAGGAAGTCGCAGGCCAGCGCGACCTCGAAGCCGCCGGTGATGGCGACCCCGTTGACCGCGCCGATCACCGGAGTGGACATCGGCGGGAACGGGCGGCGCAGGTCGGCCGAGTCGTCGAAACCCCCGGACAGCTGCCCGGGTGACGCGGCGAGCTCCTTCAGGTCGAGCCCGGCGCAGAACGCCGGATCCGTGCCGGTGAGCACGATCGCATGCACGTCGCCGTCGGCGTCGAGCGCGTGCATCGCGTCGCGCAGGGCGGCGCGCAGCTCGGCGTTCAGCGCGTTTCGGGCCTGCGGGCGGTCGAGCGTCACGACGGCGTACCCGTCGGTCAGCTCGACCCTGAGCACGTCGGGTTCGGTCATCGGCACTCCCTGGAGAGGGTCCTGTGGTCGGGATGTCGACGAGGGATGTCGTCGAGCACCCCTTCTATCGCTCGTCGTCGTCCTTCTCGAGCGGGGGGAGGAACTCGAAGTTCAGGTCGCCCAGCCGCACCAGCGTCGAGGAGATCCAGCCGCCCATGGCGCCGAAGTGGTCGTCGAGCGTCGAGCCGTCGGCCAGGGTCGCCTCGTCGAGCTCGTAGCTGCCCTCGTAGCTGATCTCGATCGCGTGCTCGGTCTCGGTCAGGTCTTCGTTGGACACCGCCTCGACGGTCGGCCCGGACCGGTGCAGCCGTTCGCCGCCGATCGCCGGGCTCTCGGGAGCCAGCGCTGCCAGCACCGTCTTCGGATCCGGGGCCGACACCAGGCGCTGGATGCGCAGCACGACCTCGATGTCGATCCGCGGGAGCTCGGGGAGCTCCTCCTCGATGTACCAGGACCGGTAGGCGGCCTGGGACCACGTCGGCCACTCGAGCGTCAGGTCGGCTCGCACGCGCGGCGGCAGGCCCTCGCCGGGAAGTCCGTAGGACGTCTCCCACGTCAGGTCGCCGAGCAGGACGTCGGACTGGAACCGCTCCTCGAACGCCTGGCGCTCGAGGAACGCCTTCTCCAGCGCGTCGCGCAGCGCGCCGATGGCGTCGGTGAAGACGTGGTCGAGCATCGGTCCAGGTGTCAGAGCGACGCGAGCTGCGCCGCGTCGACGTCGTAGAGCACCGATGCGCCGCCCTGCACAGCGGCCACCAGACCGCCGGCCTGCGGGAGGTGCTGCTCGGCGTAGTACCGGGCGGTGACGACCTTGGACTCCAGGTAGGCCGTGTCCGACGACCCGGCGTCGAGCTCGCTGCGGGCGGCGAGCGCCTGGCGGGCCATCAACCAGCCGCCGACGACGATGCCCCAGATGCGCAGGTAGGGCGTCGCACCGGCGAGCGCCTCCTTCGGGTCAGCCAGACCCGCGGTCATGATCCAGCTCGTGGTCTCAGACAGCACCTCGATGGCGTCGGAGAGGTTGCGGGCGATCGAGGCGAGCTCGTCGCCGGCAGCGTCGAGCTCGGCGACGGTCGCCGTCATGCGGTCCAGGAGGTCGTTGACCACCCCGCCCATCCGCAGACCGATCTTGCGGCCGACGAGGTCCATGGCCTGGATGCCGTTCGTGCCCTCGTAGATCGGAGCGATGCGGCTGTCGCGGAAGTGCTGGGACACCCCCGACTCCTCGATGTAGCCCATGCCGCCGAACACCTGGACCGCCGTCGAGGTCACCTCCACGCCGACGTCGGTGCACCACGCCTTGGTGATCGGGGTGAGGAGCTCTGCGATCTCACCCCAGGCCTCGGCCTCGTCGCCGTCGAGCGCCCGGGACAGGTCGATCGCTGCGGCGTTGTAGACGGCGAGCGCCCGCATCGCCTCGATGTGGCTGCGCATGAACAGCAGCATCCGCCGCACGTCGGGGTGGGCGATGATGAACGCCGGCTCCTTGGAGTCGCCGCCGATCTCCCGCCCCTGACGACGCTCCTGGGCGTAGGCGAGCGCCTTCTGGTAGGCCGCGTCGCTCATGGCGACGCCCTGGATGCCGACCTCGATGCGCGCCGAGTTCATCATCGTGAACATCGCCCGCATGCCCTGGTTCTCCTCGCCGACGAGGTAGCCGATGGCGCCGCCGTCGTCGCCGTAGCTCATCACGCACGTGGGCGACGCGTGGATCCCCATCTTGTGCTCGATCGACACGCAGCGGACGTCGTTGCGAGTCCCGGGCGCGCCGTCGGCGTCGACCATGAACTTGGGGACGATGAACAGCGAGATGCCCTTGGTGCCCGGGGGCGCCTCGGGCAGGCGGGCCAGCACCAGATGCACGATGTTCTCCGCCATGTCGTGCTCGCCGAAGCTGATGAAGATCTTCGTGCCGGTGATCTTGTAGGTCCCGTCGCCCTGGGGGACGGCCTTGGTGCTGCACAGCCCGACGTCGGAACCGGCCTGCGGTTCGGTCAGGTTCATCGTGCCGGTCCACTCCCCGGTGATCAGCTTGCGGAGGTAGACCTCCTTCTGCTCCTCGGTGCCCCAGTGCTGCAGGCACTCGATCGCCCCGGTGGTGAGCCCCGGTGCCATCGACAGCGCGCCGTTGGCGGCGATCTGGAACTCGGTCGCCATGGCGAAGACCGACTCGGGGAACCCGGCGCCGCCGAAGTCGACGTCCGCGTTCAGGCCCTGCCAGCCGGCTTCGACGAACTTGGCGTACGCCGGCTTGAACTCGTCGGGGGTCTCGACGCCGTCGGGGCTCCACTTCAGGCCCACCTGGTCACCGACGGCGTTGATCGGACCGAAGACCTCCTGCATGAACCGGCCGTACTCCTCCAGCACCGACACCACGGTCTCTGGATCAGCGTGCGCGTAGCGCTCGGTCTTCGACAGCTCGTCCAGCATGCCGATGTGGCGGAGGGCGAAGAGGGCGTCCTTGACGGGTGCTCGGTAGTCGGCCATGCGACTCATGTTACCGATCGGTAACCGACTGTCACGCCGGGCGGTCGGTCCGCACGAGGGCCGGTCGAGCTCAGTGCGGGTGCGGCGACATCACGGCGATGGGGAGGCCGAGCCCGGCGTCGCGGTGGCGGAGCCCGGCGATGCGTCGTCGCGCCTGCACGGCGTCCTTGGGGGTGCCGAGTCGGTCGCCGAGGAACCCGGCGGTGGCGTCGAGGTCCTCGGCCACCAGCGCGAGTCCGAAGACCGACGCGGATCGGCCGGCGATCTGTTCGGCCGCGGGCTCCGACGGCGGGGCGGTGGTCGGGTCGCCACGGTCGGGTCCGACGACCTCGATGATCACGTCGCCCGCCCAGAAGAACGACTGACGCATCGGCGACCCGTACGACCCCGTCCTGCGCCCGCCGCGGAGCTCCAGGCCGGCGGTCTCGAACGCGGCGATCGTCCGGTCGCAGTCGTCGGTGCTCACCACGACGTGATCGATCGAGGAGATGCCGTTCGGGTGACCTGTGCCGTCGGGTCGATCGTCGTTCGACGAGTGCCCATCAGCGGTGGCAAGGCCGTCGAGCGGGTGCTGCACCCCGTCGATCGCCCAGCCGACGAAACCGCCGATGCCCAGGTCCAGGCACAGGACCTCGGTACTGCCCAAGCGGAACCTGCCCGCTTCGTCGACCTCGAAGCCGGCGGCGCGCCAGGCGCCAGGAGGATCGCCGAGTGCGAGGAGGGTGAGCTGGTGCGGGCGCTCGGTCAGGAGTTGCGGCCCATGTTGGGCTTGCGGCCGTGGTTCGCCTTCTTGCGACGCACGTTGGCCTTCTTCTTCTGGGTGCGCTTCGACATAGGGATGCAACCCTACCGGAGCCCCGGCGTGGGACTCCAGCCATGGCGGACGGGCGGTCGCCGCCTACGCTGGATGAGACGACGGGACTCCGGGGGTTCACCATGCCAGCCGATCAGCACGAGCCAGCCGATCAGCACGAGCCGACCGACCAGCCCGCCACCGCCGCGCCCGGCATCGACGCGAGCACGACAACGCCCGGTGCCGCCGACCTGGGCCTCCTGCTGGCCGGCCTGGTGGGTGGTGCAGGCCTGATCCACCTGGTGATGGTTCCCGAGCACGCCGGGGGTGGTTCCTGGATCGACCCGGTGGGCTTCGCTGTGGTCGGCTGGCTGCAGATCGCCGTCGCGGTCGCGCTCGTCCTGCGTCGTGGTGGTCGCCCGCTCGCCGTCGCCGCCGCTGTGCTCAACGCCGCGGCGCTCGGGGTGTGGGTGTGGGCCCGGACGGTCGGACTGCCCTTCGGTGCCCACGCGGGCATCGTGGAGGACGTCGGCCTGGTCGACGGCGTGTGCGCCGGACTCGAAGCGGCGGCGGTGGTCGTCGCCGTCGTGATGGCGATCGAGCCGCGCCGCCTGCGTGTCGGTGTGCTCGTCCCGTCGATCGCCGCGGTTGCGGTGCTGGGCCTGGCGACCGTCGCGATCTCTTCGCCGGCCACCGCTGAGCACTCCCACGGCTCCGAGTCGGCCGCGGGCGGACACGACCACTCCTCCGCGGCGTCGGACGTCGCGGCCCACGACGCCCAGATGGCGAAGATCGACGGCGGACGCTGCGACCGCGGCTTCAACCCCGAGGCCTACTGGAGCGAGGCCGCGGCGATCGGGATCGACACGTACGCAGGTGGGGCGATGACCATGTCGCCCACCGACTCGGACGTGACCGACGTGGTCGGGGCCGACGACGGGCGGGGCTCAGCGGGGCTCGACCGCCTCGTCGCGGCCACATCGATCGCGGATTCCGGCGCAGAGGGTGACGCAGCCCGGCTCGTGGTCGTGCTGTCCGATGCGACCGACGAGGACTACGCCTCCTGGCGGGCCTGGATGGCCCAACGCAACGCCGCCACGACGACCGGCGGTGGCCACTCGCACGGATCGGGATCCGCTGCGGCGCCCGACGACAACGGCGGCCACGGCGGCCATGCCGGTCCCACGCCGTGGAAGGCGATGGTCGACCAGGAGCAGTGCGTCGCGCTCGCCGAGGAGCTGAAGGTCGCTCGCGACACCGCGCTGTCGATGCCGACGGCTGCAGACGCGACGGCCAACGGCTATGTGCGCGTGACCGGCTACGTGCCCGGGATCGCGGCCCACTACATGAAGTTCTCGATCGTCGACGGGACCTTCAAGGTCGACGAGCCCGAGATGGTCCTCTACGACGGCGACGGTCCGGAGGCCCGCGTCGTCGGGCTGAGCTACTACCTGGTCCAGCCGGGTGAGGCCGAGCCGACGCAGGGCTTCACCGGCGACAACGACCACTACCACCGTCATGTCGGCCTGTGCACCGGCCCCGGCGGTGTCATCGGCGACTCGGCCACGACCGAGGAGGAGTGCGCGGCTCGGGGTGGGCGCAAGGCCAACGGATCCGCCGGCTGGATGAGCCACGCGTGGGTGGTCCCCGGTTGCGAGAGCCCGTGGGGGTTGTTCAGCGGAGCGTCGCCGCTGCTCGACCGGGCGCTCGCCGACGCGTCCGGCGCCAACGACGGCGGATGCGCCGCGTCCGGGGTGCGGGCACGCTACGACCTCCGACCGGGTGCTCGTCCCGTGTCGCCGGGTGGCGACGGCGAACGGGCCGACGGTGGCGGCTGACACCGTCTGACCTCTGCGCCGGGGAGCGCCGGGTCGTCGGCGGTCAGGCGCTCGGGTGGGCGTCGGTCCAGGCGAGCAGCTCGTCGAGCGGATAGGTGTTGACGATGCGGCCGGGCTCCACGCCCATGTCGGTGGCGAACCCGCAGCCCCACGCCTGCCACTCCAGCTGACCGGGCGCGTGCGCGTCGGTGTCGATCGAGACGCGGCATCCCCACTGCAGCGCCAGCGCCAGGAGCTCCTCGGGCGGATCCTGACGCTCGGGGCGGCAGTTGACCTCGACCGCGGTGTCGAAGCGGACGCACGCGGCGAACACGATCTCCGCGTCGAAGCGCGACGGCGGTCGACCCCGACTGGTGATCTTGCGGCCGGTGCAGTGGCCCAGGATGTCGACGTTCGGATCCGCCACCGCCATCACCATGCGCCGGGTCATCTCCCGCTCGTCCATCGCCAGCTTGGAGTGCACCGACGCGACCACCACGTCGAGCCGGCCGAGGAAGTCCGACGAGAGGTCGAGTCGGCCGTCCTCGAGGATGTCGACCTCCATGCCGGTCAGGATCCGGAAGGGGGCGAGCTCGGCGTTGAGCTGCTCGATCTCGGCGAGCTGCCGGGTCAGCCGGGCCTCGTCCAGGCCGTGGGCGACGGTCAGCCGAGCCGAGTGGTCCGTCACCGCCAGGTACTCGTGACCGAGCGCCAGCGCGGACTCGGCCATGGTCCGGACCGATTCCGCACCATCGGACCACAGCGTGTGGCTGTGCAGATCGCCCCTGACCGCCGAGCGCAGCGCGGACCCGGCACCGACGTCCTGTTCGGTCGAGGCGGCGAGTTCGCTCAGGTAGCTCGATGCCCGACGATCCACTGCGTCGGCGATCACCGCGCCGGTCGACGTGCCGATGCCGTCGAGCTCCTGCAGCGTCCCCGAGGCCACCCGTGCCTCGAGCTCGCCCGTCGGGAGCGCGGCGACGACGTCGAGCGCCTTCTGGAACGCCCGGGCCTTGGCGGCCGGTGCGAACCCTCGATCGAGGTAGTAGCGCGCCGTGTCGAGCCCGGCCCGCGCCCGGTCGAGCGCGTCGTCGGCGTCGAGGCCGGCGAGGAACGGTGGGATCGCTCCGCCACCCTCGGAACTGCGCTCCTCGATGACCACGTCGAGGAGCCTACGCGGGACCGCTACCCTCCCGACCGTGGAACGCTTCGGTTTCGTCGGACTGCCGAACGCCGGCAAGTCCTCCCTCTACAACGCACTGGCGGGCGGCGGCGCGCTCGCCGCCCCGTACGCCTTCGCCACGGTCGACCCCAACGTGGGCGTGGCCAAGGTGCCCGACGCCCGCTTGCTCGCCCTGGCCGAGATGAGCCGGACCAAGTCGATCGTGGCCGCCGCGGTGCAGTTCGTGGACATCGCCGGCCTGGTCAAGGGCGCCGCGCAGGGCGAGGGCCTGGGCAACCGCTTCCTGTCCCACATCCGCGAGGTCGACGCCATCGTGTTCGTGCTGCGCGCCTTCGTCGATGAGGACGTGCCCGGCTCGGTCGACCCGGTCGACCAACTCGAGACGCTGGAGATCGAGCTGGTCTACGCGGACCTCGAGTCGGTCGAGAAGCAGATCGACAAGCGACGCAAGGCGGCTCGCGCCGACAAGACGCTGGCCGACGAGGTCGCGGCCATGGACGTCGCGCTCTCGCACCTGCAGGCCGGCACGCCCCTGTACCGGGCGGGCCTCTCCGAGGAGCAGACGGCGCTGCTCAAGCCGTTCTTCCTGCTCACCGCCAAGCCGGCGATGGCGCTGGTCAACGTCGACGAGTCGCAGATGGAGGACCTCGATCACGTGCTCGCTCCCGTTCGGGAGGCGTTCGCCGCGACGGGAGCGGCCGACGAGCTGGTGTTGGGCCTCTGCATCCAACTGGAAGCCGAGGCCGCGCTGCTCGACGAGGAGTCGAGGGTGGAGATGCTCGAGGCGCTCGGCCTGGGTGAGGGGGCGCTCCCGCAGTTCCTGCACACCGCGCACCAGCTGCTCGGCCTGCGCACGTACTTCACGACCGGTGAGAAGGAGACCAGGGCCTGGGTCTTCCGGGAGGGCTCGACCGCTCCGCAGTGCGCCGGGGTGATCCACACGGACTTCGAGCGCGGCTTCATCCGCGCCGAGGTGATCCACTGGGACGAGCTCCTCGAGTGCGGGTCCTGGTCGGCCGCCCGCGACGTCGGCAAGCTCCGGGTGGAGGGCAAGGACTACCACCCGGTCGACGGCGACGTGATGGAGTTCCGGTTCAACGTCTGACCGCCAGACCCACAGGAGACGAGCCGTGTCGTGGTTGGTCCGCAACGGAGAGGTCCTGGCCTCGGTCGAGACCGCCGCGACGGGCCGCGACCGTCGACGCGGCCTGCTCGGCCGCGACGCCGTCGACGGCGTGCTGCGGCTCCGGGCCCGGTCCGTGCACACCTTCGGGATGCGCATCCCCATCGACGTGGCGACCTGCGTCCCCGTCGGCCACGACCGCTACCGCGTGGCGAGGGTGCTGACGCTGCGACCGTGGCGTGTCACCCGGTTCTCGTTGCAGGCCAGCGTCGTGTTGGAGGCCGAGGCGGGCGCGTTCCGCCGCTGGGGCGTCCGACCGGGCGACAAGCTGGAGGTGCGCGGCAGTGGGTGACGGCCGGATCGTCGTCGTCGGCACTCCGATCGGCAACCTGGGGGACCTGTCGCCGCGCGCTGTCGCCGCGTTCGAGGCGGCTGACGTGGTCGCGTGCGAGGACACCCGACGCACCGGTCGGCTGCTGGCGCACGCAGGGGTCCCCAGGAAGCAGCTCGTGCGCCTGGACGACCACACGGAGGCGACGTCGGCCGCGGGGCTGGTGTCGCGGGCGAGCGCCGGTGGCGTGGTGGCGCTCGCCAGCGACGCCGGGATGCCCGGGTTGTCGGATCCGGGCGGGGTGCTCGTCGCCGCCGCGGTCGACGCCGGTGTCACGGTGGAGGTCGTCCCCGGGCCGTTCGCCGGCGCGGTCGCCGCGGTCGGCAGCGGTCTGCTCGACCCGTCGGGCCGCTTCTGCTTCGAAGGGTTCCTTCCCCGCAAGGGCCCGATCCGGCGGGAGCGCATCGCCGCGCTCGTCGACGAGCGACGCACCGTGGTGCTCTACGAGGCGCCGCACCGGCTCGCTGCCACGCTCTCGGATCTGGCGGACGCCCTCGGCGGCGACCGGCGGGTTGCGTTGTGCCGGGAGCTGACCAAGCTGCACGAGGAGACCTGGCACGCCACGTTGGGCGAGGCCGCGGCCGCCAGCGCGGAGCAGGAGCCGCGCGGCGAGCACGTCGTGGTGCTCGCCGGGGCCGACGAGCCGGCGGAGGCGGCCGACGACGAGCTGCGCTCGGCGCTCGCCGCCGCGCTGGCCGACGGTGCGACCCGTCGCGACGCCGCCGCGGCGGTCGCGGCGCGCTACGGCGTTGCGCCCAACCGGGTGAAGCGCCTGCTCAACGGCTGAGGCGCCGTCGGGGCGCGGCGCGCTCCTGGCCCGAACTCGGGCACCGGCGACCAATCAGTGGTCTGTGGTGCCCAAGGTCGCGGATGGGTTCGGGTGCCGAGCGCTTCTTGGGCACCGGCGACCAATCAGTGGTCTGTGGTGCCCAAGTTCTCGGGGTGCGGTCGGTGACCAGCGGCCTCGTCCTGCAGCGCGTCGAACGCCGCCAGCGCGTCGAACGCCGCCAGCGCGTGGGCGGCCACCTCGCGGACCGGGCGGTCGAGTGCGCGAGCGGCGGCGACGACGTCGTCGTGCTCGGCCTTGGCGCCGCAGGGCCCGACCTTGATGCCGATCGTGTGACCGTCGAGGTCGACCTCGGCGGTCGACCGTTCCAGCTCGTACTTGATCACCGCCGACTCGCGCCATCCGAGCGTGCCGGTCTCCCGGGCGAGCAGATCGCGGATGGGGGCCAGGAGCGCAGGGGAGCACAGCACTCGGACCAGGTGGCCGGGTCGGCTCTTCTTCATCGTCACCGGCAGGACCCAGGCGTCGTCCGCGCCCAGCTCGAGCGCGGTCGAGATCACGTGGCCGAGGACCTCCGGGCTGACGTCGTCGACGTTGGTCTCCACGACGACGGCATCGACGGTCCGGCCCGGGGCCGTCATCGCAGGATGGGCGGTTGCGGCCGGTGCGAACCGCACGGCGGTCACCACGTTGGCGTGGCCGTCCGGGTCCCACGTCCCGGCGCCGCGTCCGACCGCGCCGACGGTCCCGGCCGGCATCGGCCCCCACCCGGACGTCATCGTGACCAGCAGGGCCGCGCCCGTCGGGGTGGCGGTCTCTCCCGTCGCGTCGACCGGCACGGTCGGCACGTCCCGGAGGAGCTCGAGGGTGGCCGGGGCGGGCACCGGGACCGTGCCGTGGTCCATCTCGACGGTGCCGACCGCCAGGCCGATCGGTCCGGAGCTCACCGACGGCGCACCCAGCGCCCACCACGCCGCCCAGCAGCCCACCACGTCCACGATGGCGTCGAGCGCGCCGACCTCGTGGAAGTGGACGTCGTCGACGTCGATGCCGTGGACCCGCGCCTCGGCGACCGCCAGACGTCGGAAGGTGCGACGCGCCCCCTCGCGGACCTCCTCGGGCAGCTCGGCGTCGACCAGCAGCGCATCGATCGTCGACCAGCTCCGGTGATCGTGCCGGTGGTGATCGCGGTGGGTGTGGCTCCCGTCGTCGTCGGCCTGGGCCACGGTGACCGTCGCTGTGGTGGCGGTGATGCCGCGCCGGGTCGTCGGTCGCGCCTCGAGCGTCCACCCTTCGACGGCGAGCGCGTCCAGGCACCGGAGCACGACGTCGAGGTCGGCCCCCGCGTCGAGCAGGGCACCGAGCAGCATGTCGCCGGCGACGCCGACCGCCGGGTTGACCCAGAGGCCGCCGCCGGCGCGGTTCACGAGCTGGTGCCCAGGATCCGCAGCGCTGCGCACGCCGCGCCGTAGCCGTTGTCGATGCCGACCACGCTGATGCCCGGCGCGCACGAGCTCATCAGCGACAGGAGCGCGGTCACCCCTTCGAGGCTCGCCCCGTAGCCGGTGGAGGTCGGCACGGCCACGATCGGCTGCGGCACGAGGCCCCCGAGCACGGTGGGCAGCGAGGCCTCCATCCCAGCGAGCGCCACGACGACGCGGGCGTCGGCGAGCTCGTCGAGCGAACCGAGCAGGCGGTGCAGTCCCGCCACACCGACGTCGCGCACCACGCTGACCTCGGCTCCGAGCGCGGTGAGCGTGCCGACGCACTCGTCGAGCACCGGCTGGTCGGAGGTCCCGCCGCTGAGAACCGCCACCCGGCGCGACGGCTCAGCCGGTGCGTGGCGCCAGGTGAGGGTGTTCGACCAGACGCCGTCGGGTTCGATGGCGGCCAGCGCGGCACGGTGCTCCGGAGTGGTTCGAGTGACCACGAGGGGGTCGTCGCCGTCGCGCAGCATCGCCTCGACGATCTCGACGCACTGCTCCGGCGTCTTGCCCGCCGCGTAGACCGCCTCGGGCATCCCGATGCGACGGACCCGGTCGAGGTCGGGACGCGTGTGCCCGAGAGCGGAACCCCCGTCCGCGTCACGGGGGGTGGAGGCCGGGGTCAGGGAGAGGGCGGCGTTGAGGTTGCCGGAGCGCAGCCCGGCCAGGTCGAGGGTCACCGAGCGGTACCCGATGGCACGCAGCCCGTCGACGATCCGCTCCGCGTGGCTGGCGGCCAGGCCGAGCTCGTGGACAGGCACCTCCACCCGAGCGCTGTCGCCCAGGTGGCGGACCCGAACGTCGCTGACGCCGAGCGATCGCACGACGGTCTCGGCCCTGTCGATCTGGGACAGCGCCCCGAAGCTGACCGGCGTGCCGTAGGGGATCCGCGAGGACAGGCACGGCTGCGACGGTCGGTCCCACACCGCGACTCCCGCGTGGCGCGCCAGGCTCCGGACGGCGACCTTGGACAGCGCCGCCTCGACGAGAGGGAACCGGGCCCCACGTCGGCGGGCCGCGTCCTGGCCGGGGCGGTGGTCGTGGAGGTCGTCGGTGTTCACACCCAGGACGATGGTCGCGGCACCGATCGGTCCATCGGCGCTGGCGAGCGGCTCCAGGCGGTCGAGCAGCGCCTCCTTGCACCACGCGCACCGGTCCGCGTCGTTGGCGACGTAGCGCTCGTCGTCCATCTCGGCGGTGTCGACCGACCGCCAGGGGAGGCCCCAGGACTCGGCGAGCGCCCGGCAGCGATCGAGCTCTCCGGACGCGAGCGACGCCGACCGGGCCGTCACCGCCAGGACGCGTTCGGCTCCGAGCGCGTCGAGCGCGGCGCGAGCGAGGAGCGCCGAGTCCACACCGCCGGAGAAGGCGACGACCACCGGACCGATCGAGTGCAGCGCCGCAGCGAGCCGATACCCCGCGTCTGAGGTCGCGTCTGAGGTCGCGTCGGAGGTGGCGTCGTCGGGGCGCACGTCGGCCTGCGTCACGCGTCGGAGCGTACCTGCCGCCCCAACCGACGATCGCACGCAGCGCTTCGCGCTGGTGGGAAGGCTTCGACACCACCCGACTCGCCGACCGGTTCGACGCCGAGGGGCACCGGATGGGGAGGGTGGATCGGGCACCGCTAACGTCGTCGCCTGTGCCCATCACCTCTGGACCCTCGATCGACGTCAACCCCGGCGAGCTCGACGTCGTCGGCATCGGCAACGCCCTGGTGGACGTGCTGAGCCACGGCAGCGACGACCTCCTGGCCGAGCTCGACCTGGTGAAGGGGTCGATGAGCCTGATCGACGACCTCCGTGTCGACGAGCTCTACGAGCGGATGGGTCCGGGCGTCGAGGTGTCGGGGGGTTCGGCGGCCAACACGATGGCCGGCGTGGCATCGCTCGGCGGCTCGGCCCAGTACCTGGGCAAGGTGCGTGACGACCAGCTCGGTGCGGTGTTCGCCCACGACCTCAACGCCACCGGTGTTCGCTTCGACGTCGCTCGAGCGACCGCCGGCCCGTCGACGGGTTGCTGCCTGATCCTGGTCACCCCCGATGCCCAGCGGACGATGAGCACGTACCTCGGTGCGTCGTCGCTGTTCGGTCCGGGCGACGTGGACTCCGACGTCGTGGCGTCTGGGACCGTCCTCTACCTCGAGGGCTACCTGTTCGACCGGCCCGAAGCGCAGGAGGCCTTCCGGCTGGCGGCGAGCGTCGCCCACGAGGCCGGCCGCACCGTGTCGGTCACCCTGTCGGACAGCTTCTGCGTCGAACGCCACCGCGACGCCTTCCTGGATCTGGTCGAGCACCACGTAGACCTGGTCTTCGCCAACGAGGCGGAGATCACGGCCCTGTACCAGACCGATTTCGACAGCGCCGTGGCCGCGGTCCGTCGCCATGGGGCGGTCGCCGCGCTCACCCGCTCCGAGAAGGGGTCGGTGATCGTGACCGACGACGCCGTGGTCGAGGTCCCCGCGCACCCCGTGGACGAGCTGGTCGACACCACCGGCGCCGGTGATCTGTACTCCGCCGGCTTCCTCTACGGCTTCAGCCACAAGATGGACCTCGCCACCTGCGGCGCGCTCGGCTCGATCGCGGCGGCCGAGGTCATCTCCCACATCGGTCCCCGTCCCGAGACGAGCCTCGCCGAGCTGGCCCGGGACCTGCTGGCGGGTTGAGCGGGGACGTGGCTGACTCCGCCGTCGGGCCGGAAGGCGGTCTCGACCGCGGTGCCCTCGCCGGCCGCATCGACCACACGCTGCTGCGTCCCGAGGCGACCTCCGCCGAGATCGATGCGGTCGCCGCGGAAGCCGTGTCGTTCCGGTGCGCCTCGGTGTGCGTCCAGCCGGTCGCTGTCACCCGCGTCGTCGCGGCGGTCGATGGCCGGATCCCGGTCTGCGCGGTCGTGGGCTTCCCCCACGGTGCCTCCCTGTCGCGGTCCAAGGCCGACGAGGCCGCGGCGGTCGTCGCTCTCGGCGCGTCGGAGGTCGATGTCGTCGCGGACCTGGGGGCGCTGGCCGACGGCGACCTGGCCGCCGTCGCCGCCGACATCGCCGAGGTCCGCGCCGCGGTCCCATCGACGTTGCTCAAGGTGATCCTCGAGTCAGCGCTCTGGTCGCCCGCCGTGCTGCGTCAGGCGTGCGAGGCGGTGGTCGGCGCCGGAGCGGACTTCGTCAAGACCTCCACGGGCTTCCACCCCGCCGGCGGAGCCATACCCGACGCGGTGTCGGTCATGCGGGCCGCGGTGGGGGCTCGGGCGAGGGTCAAGGCGTCGGGTGCCATCCGCGACACCGCCACGGCGCTGGCCATGCTCGATGCGGGCGCGGATCGGCTGGGCCTGTCCGCGACGGCCGCGGTGCTCGACGGGCTCGGGCGGGCGGAGTGAGCTGAATCGGCAGAGTGAGCTGAATCGGCAGAGTGAGCTGAATCGGCAGAGTGAGCTGAACTCGGGGGATTCCGACCGCTGAACCGTCCGAATCCCCCAAGTTGGTGCCCGGCCCAGCTCACATCGTGCTCAGACCCGCGCTCAGGCCGTCGTGCGTTCGATGTCGGCCACCACCGCGTCGAGCCGCTCCTCGGCGAGCGCCCGGGACGCGGCCAGGTCGCCGGAGGGGCCGACGTCGACGACCGCCTCGCAGTAGTGCTTGAGCTTGGGTTCGGTGCCCGACGGTCGGAGCGCGATCCGGGTGCCGTCGTCGGTCCACCATCGCAGCACATCGGGCGCAGGGCGATCGTGGTCCACGACCGCCCGACCGCCCCACCGCTCGGGCGGCCGCTCGACGAGACGGGCAACCAGGTCGTCGGCGCCGCCGGGTGCTCCGACGGGCGAGGTCGGTGCGAGCGGCGTCCAGCCGTTGCGGGTGACGTGCACGCCGTGGGCGAGCGCCAGCGCGTCGAGCTCGTCGAGCAGCGTCCGACCGACGGCGGCGAGCTCGACGACCAGGTCGGCGATGGCGAGCGCGGCGGTGATGCCGTCCTTGTCCCGGGCATCGCCGACCGCGTATCCGAGCGCCTCTTCGTAGGCCAGCACCTGGGTCCAGTCGGGGTGGGCGAGCGCGGGCCGGCACAGCCACTTGAAGCCGGTCAGCGTCTCTGCGAAGTGGGCGCCGGCCGCCGAAGCGATCGCCGCGCACTGCTGCGACGACACCACGGTGGTGACCACCAACGGGTCGGCCACGCCGTCCGCCGCCGCTCGGCGAAGGCCTCGGGCGCAGAGCAGCGCACCGACTTCGTCGCCGGTCAGCGAGCGCCAGGAGCCGTCAGCGGTCGGGACGGCCACGGCGACCCGGTCCGCGTCGGGGTCGTTGGCCAGCGCGGCCGCACATCCGCTGCTGCGGGCCAGGTCGACGACCATGTCGAGCGTCCCCGGCTCCTCGGGGTTCGGGAACGCCACGGTCGGGAAGTCGGGGTCGGGGTCGCGCTGGGCGACGACCTGGTGCAGGTCGGTGTGGCCGGCGGCGACGAGGACCCGCTCCAGCAGCTCTGCCCCCACCCCGTGCAGCGACGTCAGGGCGAGCGGCACCGTCGGTGAGGCGCCCGGGCCGGCACCGGGGTCGACGGCGACGGCGCGCCCGGCGAGCGCGGCCTCCTCGTACGCATCGGCGGGCCCGCCGACCCGGCAGGTCCCGAGGTTCGTCGTCTCCGCCCCTCGGCCCGGTGGCAGCACCACCCGGATCGCTGCGGCGCGCCCGCCGAGCGGATCTGCCTCCACCGTTGCTGCCATCTCCGCAGCCACCCGGTCGATCTGCTCGGCGATGCGCTCGTCGATCGGCGGCGCGATCTGGGCGCCGTCGGACCAGTACACCTTGATTCCGTTGTCGCTCGCCGGGTTGTGGCTGGCGGTGACCACGACGCCGCCGGCGGCGGAGCGGGCCCGGACGGTGGCGGCGACCAGAGGCGTCGGCACCCCGTCGTCGAACAGGCCGACGGGCATTCCGTGGCGGGTGAGGACCTGGCACATCGCCGAGGCCATGGCGACGGAGCCGTGACGGGCGTCGTGGCCGACCACGACGCCGCGGGCGGTCGCGTCGGGGACCTCGGCGAGCAGCGCCCGGGCCAGGCCAGCGGCCGTCTGTGCGGCCACGAGCACGTTCATCCGACGGGGCCCGGCGCCGAGCGGACCTCGCAGCCCCGCCGTGCCGGACGCGAGCCGCCCGTCGACCAGCGCGGCCAGCTCTTCGAAGCCGACGGCCCCTGACTCGACGGCATCGGCGAGCTGGGTGAGCTCGAGCCGGGTCGTCGGGTCGGGGTCGAGCACGACCCACGACCGCGCGGTCCGCAGCAGCGCGGCGATGCGGAGCGCGTCGGGCTCAGCGCTCATGTCGCGGCGATCACCCGCCGCAGCAGTGCAGCAAGCTCCGAGCGCGCCGCGGCACCGGCCGCGAGCACCTCGGCGTGGTCGATCTCCGACGCCAACCCAGCCGCCAGGTTGGTGACGAGCGAGACCCCGAACACCTCGGCCCCCAGGTGGTGTGCGGCGATCGCCTCCAGCACCGTCGACATGCCGACGAGGTCCGCGCCGAGGGTCCGCAGCATCCTGATCTCGGCGGGGGTCTCGTAGCTGCCGCCGAGCAGTCCCGCGTACACCCCCTCCACCCGCTCCGGTCCGCACGCGGCGCGCAACCGGGGGCTGTAGAGGGCGGTCAGATCGGTGAAGCGGTTGCCGGGCGGACCGGGCGGCTCGGGTCCGCACATCGGGTTCGATCCGGTCAGGTTGAGGTGATCCGCGATCACGACCGGCGTGCCCACGCCCACGTCCGGGCGGAGCGACCCGGCCGCGTTGGTGATGGCGACCACCCGGCATCCGGCGTACACGGCGGTGCGCACGGCGTGCACCACGGTGTGCGGGCGATGGCCCTCGTAGAGGTGGGACCTCCCGGCGAGCACCAGCGTGGCCACGCCGTCGACGTCGACGGATGTGGCGTTGCCCCCGTGGCCGGCGACGGTCGGCGCGGGGACGCCGTCGAGGTCCGACATCGCCATCGTGGCCGACGGGGTGCCGAGCTCGTCGGCGACGCCCGCCCAGCCCGACCCGAGCACGACTGCCACGGCGTGCTCGCCGAGCCGGGACCGGAGCAGCTGCGAGTCCGTCGCCGCGAGCTGGTAGGGGTCCACGACGGTGTGCCCATCCCGGTCGGTCATGGCCGGGATTCTTGCACCGTGCTCGTCGGACACCGTGCTCGTCGGACACCGTGCTCGTCGGACACCGTGCTCGTCGGACACCGTGCTCGTCGGACACCGGGCCGCTGCTGGACCATCCGGGACGCGCCGGTACCCTGTTGCCCGCATGTCCGCGCCGACCGAGCTCCCGGTGCACGAGTGGGTGGACAACCACTGCCACCTCGACCCGGAGCACGCCGCGGCCACCGTGTCCGACGCCCGTTCCGCCGGAGTGGGTGCGCTGGTCACCGTCGGCACCGACGAGCAGCGATCCCGGGAGAGCCTGGCGGTCGCCGCCGGGTTCTCCGACGTCTGGGCGACCGCGGGCGTGCATCCCCACGACGCCACCGAGGGCGTCGACGGTCTCATCGAGCTGGTCGACGCGGAGCTCGCAGGCGAGGGTTCCCGCCTGGTGGCGATCGGGGAGTGCGGCCTGGACTTCCATTACGACCACTCGCCCCGCGACGTCCAGCGCGAGGTGTTCGCCCGTCAGGTGGAGCTGGCCCAGCGAAGCGGCCTGCCGCTGGTGATCCACACCCGGGAGGCGTGGCAGGAGACCTTCGACGTGCTCGAGTCCGTGGGCGTGCCCGAGCGCACGGTGTTCCACTGCTTCACCGGTGGACCGGACGAGGCGGAGCGCTGCGTGGAGCTCGGGGCGCACCTGTCGATCTCCGGGATCGTCACCTTCAAGAGCGCTCAGGACGTCCGCGACGCCGTGGCGGCGACGCCGCTCGACCGGCTGATGGTCGAGACCGACTCGCCGTACCTCGCGCCGGTGCCGTTCCGAGGTCAGCGCAACCGCCCCGCGTTGGTGGCGCTGGTGGGCCAGGAGGTCGCCGACGTGCTCGGCGTCGATGTGGCGGCGGTGGCGACGGCGACGACCGCGACAGCGAGATGCTTCTACGGCCTCGACGCAGCTGCCTCGTCGGAGCCGACGTGAACGCAGTTCCGCCCCGCATCCTCGTGGCCGGAGGTGTCAGCGTCGTCGCCCTGCTGGTCCTGTTCGGGGCCTGGGTCCTGGGTCGCGAGGACGCCACGCCGGCGACGACGACGACCGAGGCGGTCACGACCACGACGTCGGTCGCTCCGACCGAGTCGATCGCCCCGACCCCGATCACGGTGCTGCCCGACTGGTACCGCAAGGTTTCGAGCCGCTACGACCAACGCCGCCCGTCGACGGTCCCGCCGGGCCCGACCGTGACCACGACGACCACCACGACCACCTCGGTCCCGTCGGACGACTCGGGCAACTCCGGCAGCTCTGGCAAGTCCGACAATTCTTCGGGCGACTGACGTGCTCGGCGCCGGCGAGGTCCGTGACCTGCTCGAACGTCACGGGCTCGCCGCCCGACGGTCGCTCGGGCAGAACTTCGTGGCGGACCCCAACACGGTGGCCCACATCGCCCGACTGGCGGGGGTGGGCCCCGGTGACCCCGTCGTGGAGATCGGCCCCGGGCTGGGTTCGCTGACCCTGGCGCTCGCAGCGACGGGAGCGTCGGTCCTGGCGGTGGAGAAGGACCGCTCGCTGCTGCCGGTGCTCGAGGAGGTCCTGGCCGATGCGATGCGACGCTCCGGTGGGGATGGCGCGGGTGGCGCTCAGGTGCGCGTCGTGGAGGGCGACGCCCTCGAGCTCGACTGGGCCGCGCTGCTGGGCGACGAGCGGTGGACCCTCGTCGCCAACCTCCCCTACAACGTCGCGGTGCCGGTGGTCATGACGCTCCTGGCGACCGTGCCGCAGGTTCGGCGTCTGGTCGTCATGGTGCAGCTGGAGGTCGCCGAGCGGCTGTGCGCCGAGCCGGGCGATCGAACCATCGGCATCCCGTCGATCAAGCTCGCCTGGTACGGCACCGGGCGGATCCTGACCACGGTGCCACCGGAGGTGTTCGTGCCCCGGCCCCGGGTGCAGTCCGCGGTCGTCGGCATCGACCGCCACGATCCGCCCTCGACGCTCGTCGAGCCCTCCGACGTGTTCGGTCTGGTCGAGACCGCGTACCGCCAACGCCGCAAGATGCTGCGCTCGACGCTGGGGGCCACCGTTCCCCCCGATGTGTTCGCCGCCGCCGGGATCGACCCGCAGCTGCGCCCCGAGCGTCTCGGCCTGGACGACTGGGTCCGGCTGGCGGAGCGGCTCCGCGGTGTCGTCGGGACCGACCAGCGGGAGGGTCCGTCGTGATCGAGCTGTTCGCGCCGGCCAAGCTGACCCTGTCGCTGCGGGTGACCGGCGTGCGCGACGACGGCTTCCACCTGATCGACGCGGAGATGGTCACGCTCGATCTGGGCGACACGTTGGAGCTGGACCCTGACGGCGACGGGCTCGTGGTGATCCGCGACGGCGTCCGCGAGCCGGGCGACGACGACGACCTGGTGGCCGCTGCGCTGCGGATGGTCGGCCGTCGGGCCGCGGTGGTGCTGCACAAGCGGGTGCCCGCAGGTGCCGGCCTGGGCGGCGGGAGCGCGGACGCGGCGGCGATCCTGCGCTGGAGCGGCGCGACCGACCTGGTTGCCGCAGCATCGCTCGGTGCCGATGTGGCGTTCTGCGTGCGGGGCGGCAGGGCGAGGGTGCGGGGGATCGGCGAGGTCGTCGAGCCGCTCGCGTTCGTGGAGCGGACCCTCACGCTGCTCACACCGCCGATCCACTGCTCGACGCCGCTGGTCTACCGGCGCTGGGACGAGCTCGGCGGTCCGCGGGGCGAGCACGGCAACGACCTGGAGCCCGCCGCGCTGTCGCTCGTGCCGGACCTGGCCACCTGGCGTGACCGACTGCAGGACGCGACGGGCCGACGACCGCGGCTCGCGGGGAGCGGGTCGACGTGGTTCGTCGAGGGTGCACATCCCGGACCGGGCCGGGTGGTCGCCAGGACCGTGCCCGCGTCGGGGACCTGAGCACGCCGACGATGCGCCGGCGAGTCGGTGACGGGGGAGCCTGATCGACCGCGACCTGGCGGTGGGGTGAGCTACTTGCCGCGAGCGCGGCGCTGGTGGCGCGTACGCCGCAGCAGCTTCTTGTGCTTCTTCTTCCGCATGCGCTTACGGCGCTTCTTGATCAGTGAACCCATGGCGTGCGACACAGTAGAGGCCCACTCCGGCACCGCCCAAACCGATGGCGGGCGACAGGTACCGTGAGGTCGACCGGTGGCGGGTAGTTCAACGGCAGAACGCCTGACTTTGGATCAGGAAGATGCAGGTTCGAATCCTGCCCCGCCAGCCACACACGACTCGAGCAGGTGACATGAGCTCCGACGATCCCACGACGACACCGACCGATGACCACCCGCCGCTCGCCGCGGTGGTGCTCGCCGCGGGTGAGGGGCGCCGGATGCAGTCGGAGCGCCCCAAGCCCCTCCACCGGCTCTGCGGTCGGCCGATGCTGGTCTACGTGCTCGACGCCCTGGCCTCGACCGACGCGTCGCGTGCGGTGATCGTCGTCGGCCACAAGGGCGACTGGGTCGCCAAGAAGCTCCTGGAGCACGCACACACGATCGACATCGACTTCGTCGAGCAGCGCGTGCAGCGTGGCACCGGTGACGCCACCCTCGTCGGCCTGGTCGGCCTGCCCGACGACGAGGACGAGGGTGACGTGCTCGTCCTTCCCGGCGACGCGCCGCTGCTGCGACCCGAGACGGTGGCCCAGCTCGTCGAGCACCACCGTCGGACCGGCGCCGCCGCGACGTTGCTCAGCGCGGTGATGGAGGACCCGAGCGGCTACGGGCGGGTGCTCCGCGCCGCCAACGGAACGGTGGAGCGGATCGTCGAGCACGGCGACGCCTCCGAGGAGGAGCTGGCGATCGACGAGATCAACACGTCGATCTACTGCTTCCGTCGCAGCCTGCTGGCCCCTGCGCTGCGCAGGGTGCAGCCCGACAACGCACAGGGCGAGTACTACCTGACCGACGTCGTGGAGGTGCTCACGGGCACCGGGCACCGGGTCGAGGCGATCGTGGCCGGCGACGCGGCCGAGACCCAGGGCGTCAACGACCGGGTGCAGCTGTCGGTCGCCGAGTCCGAGCTCCGCCGTCGCACCAACGAGTCGCTGCTGCGCTCCGGCGTGACCATGCTCGACCCGTCGTCGGTGTTCGTGGACACGACCGTGCGCGTCGGCCAGGACGTGACCCTGTTCCCCGGGGTCATCCTGCAGGGCTCGACGATCGTCGGCGACGGCACCGAGCTCGGGCCGAACACCCGGCTCGTCGACTGCCGGGTGGGCGACGAGTGCGTGATCGAGCAGACGACCGCCCGCTCCGCACGCATCGGTGACCGCTGCATCGTCGGCCCGTACGCGTCGATCGCTCCGGGTGCGGAGCTCCCGGCGGACGTGGTGACAGGGCCGTTCTACACTGCGGACACCGCCACCTGAGCAGCCCGCCGGGGGTGCGTCGCAGCACGAGGCGGCCCGGGAGACGAGGATCTCATGGAACTGGTCACCAAGAAGCGGCTGACGATGGTGGCCGGCCGCGTCAACCGCGAGCTCGCCGAGGAGATCGCCGAGGCGCTGGGCATCGCCCTCGCTCCGATGGAGATCGCGGAGTTCGCCAACGGCGAGCTGCACTGCAAGTTCGGCGAGTCGATCCGCGGCGCCGACGTGTTCATCTTCCAGAGCCACTGCTCCACCTCGGAGATGTCGGTCAACGACGCCCTGATGGAGCAGCTGATCATGGTCGACGCCGCCCGTCGTGCCTCGGCCAAGCGCATCACGGTGGTCGCCCCGTTCTACGGCTACGGACGCCAGGACCGGAAGGCCGAAGGCCGCGAGCCGATCACCGCGAAGCTCCTCGCCAACATGTTCGAGGTCGCCGGCGCCAAGCGCATCGTGTCGGTCGACCTGCACTCCGGTCAGATCCAGGGCTTCTTCGACGGACCCGTCGACCACCTGACCGCCATGCCGGTGCTGGTCGACTGGATGGCCGACAACCTGGGTGAGGATCTGGTGGTCGTGTCGCCCGACGCCGGCCGGGTGAAGGTGGCCGAGCGCTACGCGAACGCCCTGCACGCGGACCTCGCCATCGTGCACAAGCGCAGGGTCAAGGGCGCCAAGAACCAGGTCGAGGCCAAGGAGGTCGTCGGCGAGGTCGAGGGCCGCACCTGCGTCCTCATCGACGACATGATCGACACCGCCGGCACGATCGTCGCCGCGGCGGACCAGCTCGCCGAGCGTGGTGCCGCGGCGGTGTTCTGCGCCGCGACCCACGGCGTGTTCTCCGGCCCGGCGATCGACCGGTTGAAGAACTCCTCGATCGAGAAGGTCGTGGTCACCAACACGTTGCCGCTGCCGCCCGAGAAGCGGATCGACAAGATCGAGGTGCTGTCGGCCGCGGGGATCATCGCGGACGCGATCGACGCGGTGTTCGAGGACACGTCGGTGTCGGAGATCTTCGACGGCCAGAACCAGCACTGACTCCAGCCCCGGTGGCTGGCCCCCGGCGGTGGGGTCCCGGTAACGTGGCGGGTCGCCCGTTCGGGCGACCAGTCCTCACAGTTCGCAGGAGTTCGTCATGTCCGAGGTCACGCTCACCGCCTCCACCGGCCGGGAGACCGGGACCCGCCCGTCCCGTCGCCTCCGCGCCGACGGGCTCGTCCCCGCCGTCCTCTACGGCGAGGGCAACGACGCCGTGTCGGTGGCCGTCGACCGCAAGGAGCTGCGACGAGCCCTCAGCACCGATGCCGGCCAGAACGCCCTCATCACGCTGACCGTCGACGGTGCGCAGCACCTGACCGTGGTCAAGGAGCTGCAGCGCCACCCGGTGCGTCGTGACGTCACCCACGTCGACTTCCTCACGGTGGACCCGAACGCCACGATCGAGGTCGAGGTCCCGATCCACCTGGTGGGCGAGGCCAAGGACGTCACGCAGAACGGCGGCATCACCGAGCAACGGCTCATGTCCCTCAAGGTGCTGGTCAAGCCCGACTCGATCCCGGACGGCATCGACGCCGACATCACCGACCTCACGCTGAGCACCACGATCACCGCGGCCGACCTGCCCCTGCCCGACGGCGTCGAGCTGGTCACCGACCCGGATCAGGCGATCGTCACCGCCGAGCTCACCCGCGCCGCGGTCACGGGCCGCGACGAAGGCGAGGAGGGCGACGAGGCTGGCGACGCCGAGTCCGGCGACGGCGAGGCCTCCGGCGGCGACGCCGAGGGCTGAGGCCCGGAGCCGCCTCGCTGAGCCTGTGACCGTGGACCGTCCGGCCTGATGGCCTGGGATCTGCTGGTCGTGGGCCTGGGCAACCCGGGCGAGCGCTACGCGGGGACGCGCCACAACGTCGGTGCCGACGCGGTCGCCGCGCTCGTGCGCCGCCACGGCGGCCGGCTCAAGGTCGACGGCAAGGTCAACGCCTCGGTCGGCGACGTGCGGATCGGGTCCGCGCGGGTCGTGGCGGCCGTGCCGACGACGTACATGAACGAGTCGGGCCAAGCGGTCGCCGCTCTCGTCCGCCGCTACGAGATCGAGGATCTGAGCGCGCTGGTGGTGGCCCACGACGAGCTCGACCTCGAACAGGGTCGCCTCAAGGTGAAGCTCGGCGGCGGCCTGGCCGGCCACAACGGCCTGCGCTCGATCGACGCGCACCTGCACACCAGGGACTTCGTCCGGGTGCGGATGGGGGTCGGCAAACCACCCGGTGGTGCCGACCGGGGCGCGGACTGGGTGCTGTCGAAGGTGCGGGGGTCTGCACGCTCCGAGCTCGACGTGATGGTCGCCGCGGCGGTCGACGCCATCGACCTGATCGCCACCGACGGCGTCGACGCCGCCATGCAGCGCGTCAACCAGCGAGGTTGACCCGACGCGGTTCGGTCAGCCGAGGGAGACCGCGACGAGCGAGCATGCGGCCAGTCCGAGACCGAGGAGCTGGTGGACGGCGAGTCGCTCCCTGAGCACCACCCGCGCCAGGACCACCGTCGAGGCGGGGTACATCGAGCCGATCACGCCCACGAGCGTGAGGAGGCCGTGCCGACTGGCCACCAGGAACAGCGCGTTGGCGCTGACGTCGAACGCTCCGGCCAGGACGGCGGTCCGGGCCCCGACGCGCTCGATCCGTCCCGGGCGCACGACGACGAAGGCGACCGCGACGAGCAGGACCGACGTCGCCCGCGCCGAGGCCAACGGGAACAGGCCGCTGTCGTGGCCGGAGCGGGAGATCAACACGAAGAACGTGCCGAACGCCGCACCGGCGACGGCGGCGGCCACCAGCACCCGCATCGCGGGGACTGCTCGAGGGGGGTCGTCGAGCTCGTCGGGGTTGTGGGCGTCGCCGGGCTCCCTGGCGATCAGCACGATCGCCGGCAGTGCGAGGAGCGCGCCCAACAGCGCGAGTGCGCTGGGCCGTTCACCGTCGGCGAGACCGAACGCGAGCGGGACCAGCGCAGAGGTCACCGCGGACACCGGTGCCACCACCGTCATCCGCCCGGCGCCCAGCGCCCAGTAGAAGAGGATCAGCCCGGCCATGCCCACGACGCCGGCGCCGATGCCCCACCCGAGGTCCGCTCCGGCAGGTGATCCACCCGCGATCGGAGCGACGACGACCAGAAGCGCCAGGCCGGTGGCCTGGGCCACGAGTGCCGCTCCGATCGCGGCCATCCGCCGGGCGGACAGGCCGCCGAGGAAGTCGCCGACGCCGAACGCGACCGCGGAGAGGGTGGCGAGGAGGACGGCCAAGGCCGGCGATGGTGCCACACCTCGGCGCGGTAGGTTCTCCGCCGCCGTGGACGCCCCTGCCGAACCCGCACCATCCGCCGTCGTCGAACCCGTGACGGGCGCGCCCCTCGCTGCCCTCCTCGGCGTCCTTCGCGAGGAGCCGGGCCTGACGGGGGCGCTCGGTCGACGTGCCACTGTGCTCGTGCTGCCGGAGTCGGCCCGGGCCGCGTCCGTCGCCGGGCTCAGCGCCCTCTCGCGACGCCGTCCGATCGTGGTCGCCGTGCCCGCCGTCGCGGACGCGGAGCGGCTGGCGTCGGATCTGCGGGCGTTCCTCCCCGCAGATGCGGTCGAGCTCTTCCCGTCCTGGGAGACGTTGCCGTTCGAACGGGTGAGCCCGTCCATCGAGACGATGGGCCGTCGCCTCCAGGTGATGTGGCGCCTGCGCTCCGGCGACGAGTCGCTGCAGGTCGTCGTCGCTCCGGCTCGGGCGCTGGCCCAGCGCCTGGGACCCGGCGCCGAGGACGCTGAGCCGGTCGTCGTCCGACCCGGCGACCGGATCGACCAGCAGGCGCTGGTGGAGCGCCTGGTGCTGTCGGGGTACCGCCGCGAGTACCAGGTGGAGCACCGCGGCGAGGTGGCCGTCCGCGGCTCGATCGTCGACGTGTTCCCGTCGACCGCGGACCGACCCGTGCGCATCGACCTCTGGGGTGACGAGGTCGACCGCCTGGCCGAGTTCTCCGTCTCCGACCAGCGAAGCGGCGAGGACCGGACCGAGGCGGTGCTCTACCCGGCGCGGGAACTGCTGGCGACCGACGCGGTGCGGGCACGCGCCGAGCGGTTGGTCGCCACCGACCCGTGGGGGCGCGAGCAGTGGCAGCGCCTGGCCGACGGCGAGGTGTTCGAGGGGATGGAGGCATGGCTGCCCTGGCTCGTCGAGCACACCGCTCCCGAGCACGCGCTGCTGGACCTGCTGGGCGAGGACGGCCTGGTCCTGCTGGTGGAGCCGCGCCGGCTGCGTGACCGGGTGGCCGACGTGTTGGCCGAGGAGGTCGACCTGCCCCGGCTGCACGTCGATCTGGACCGATTGCTCGCCCACACCGACGCACCGACGTGGTCGGTCGCCGCGGTGCCCGACTCGCCCGACACGCCGGTGGTCGCCGCGTCGGGTTGGGCGCCTGCGGTCGGCGACGGCGATGCCCTGCTCGCACAGATGCGCCAGCTGATCGGCGACGGCTACCGCTTGGTGGTGTGCGCGGACGGCGCTGGCTCCGCGGCGCGGCTGGAGAAGCTGATCGCCGATCACGGCCTCTCCTTCCCGATCCTGGACGCCGGAGAAGGTGGTGCCGGGCCTGAGCCGAGGGCCCTGCTCGCACCCGGCGGCAAGATCGTCGTCGCACCGCTCGACCGCGGCTGCGTGCTGCCCGGCGTGCAGCTGGCGCTGCTCGCGGAGGCCGACCTGACCGGTCGTCGCCGCACCCACCGGCCGCCACGCACGCCACGTCGTGACGCGCAGCGGTTCTACGAGGACCTCAAGGTGGGCGACTACGTGGTCCACCAGGTCCATGGCGTGGCTCGCTTCGCCGGGATGGTCGAACGGGCGATGGGAGGCGGTGCAGCCCGCGACTACCTGCTGCTCGAGTACCGCGGCGACGACAAGCTCTACGTCCCGTCGGAGCAGATCGACGCCATCCGCCTCTACTCCGGGGGCGAGACGCCGAGCCTCAACCGGATGGGCGGCGCGGACTTCGCCCGCACCAAGGCCAAGGTCCGCTCCGCTGTCGCCGAGATCGCCCAGGAGCTGGTCGTCCTGTACCAGAAGCGACGGGCCGCAACGGGTCACGCGTTCGGAGAGGACACCCCGTGGCAGCGGGAGATGGAGGCAGCGTTCCCGTACCAGGAGACGCCCGATCAGCTGAGGGCGATCATCGACGTCAAGGAGGACATGGAGTCCACCATGCCGATGGACCGCCTGGTGTGCGGTGATGTCGGCTTCGGCAAGACCGAGGTGGCGGTCAGGGCCGTGTTCAAGGCGATCCAGGACGGCAAGCAGGCCGCGGTGCTCGTGCCCACGACCCTGCTCGCCCAGCAGCACTTCCAGACCTTCGCGGACCGCTTCGCCGGCTACCCCGTGCGGGTCGAGGTCCTGTCGCGGTTCCTGACCGGCGCTCAGGCCCGCGACGTGACCGAAGGTCTGGCGAACGGGTCGGTCGATCTGGTCATCGGCACGCACAAGCTGCTGTCGGGCGACGTGTCGTTCAAGGACCTCGGTCTGTTGGTGGTCGACGAGGAGCAGCGCTTCGGCGTGACGCACAAGGAGGCGATCAAGCAGCTCAAGGCCGACGTGGACGTGCTGACGCTGTCGGCGACACCGATCCCCCGGACGCTGGAGATGAGCCTGACCGGCATCCGGGACCTGTCGCTGCTCAACACGCCACCCGCGGCACGCCAGCCGATCCTCACCTACGTCGGCGAGTACGACGAGCGGGCGGTGGGCGAGGCGATCCGACGCGAGCTGCTCCGGGAGGGTCAGGTGTTCTACGTGCACAACCGCGTGCGCGACATCGAGGACCACGCGGCCCGGCTCCGGGAGCTCGTGCCCGAGGCGCGCGTCGCGGTCGCGCACGGTCAGATGGACGAGGGGACGCTGGAGCGGGTCGTCCTCGACTTCTGGGAGGGCGCGTTCGACGTGCTCGTGTGCACGACGATCATCGAGTCGGGCATCGACATGCCGACGGTGAACACGCTCGTCGTCGAACGAGCCGACCTGCTGGGACTCGGTCAGCTCCACCAGATCCGCGGACGGGTCGGTCGCTCCGGTCAGCGCGCCTACGCCTACCTGTTCTTCCCGCCCGAGCGCCAGCTCTCGGAGGAGGCGTACGAACGCCTCAAGACGATCGGCGAGACCACCGAGCTGGGCTCCGGGTTCCGCATCGCCATGCGCGACCTCGAGATCCGTGGCGCCGGCAACCTCCTCGGCACGGGCCAGACCGGCCACGTCGCTTCGGTCGGCTACGACCTCTACGTGCAGATGGTCAACGAGGCCATCGCCCAGCTCAACGGGGAACGGGTCGAGGAGCCCAGGGAGATCACGCTCGAGCTGCCGCTGCCGGCGCACCTGCCCGCGGACTACGTGGAGCGCGACGACCTTCGGCTCGATGCCTACCGTCGCCTCGCCGGGGTGCAGGCCCAGTCCGACGTGGACGACATCGCAGAGGAGTGGGCCGACCGGTTCGGTCCCGTGCCGGAACCTGCGCAGAACCTGCTGGCCATCGCCCGGCTGCGCGCCGAGTGCGTGCGCACCGGCGTGGAGGAGGTCGCGGTCACCAAGGCGTCCGCGCTGTCGGGTCCGGGCTGGGTGGCGCGCATCGCACCGATCAAGCTCGCGCAGTCCAAGCAGATGCGCCTGGCCCGCCTCTACAAGGGCGCGCTCTACAAGGAGGAGCAGTCGCAGCTGCAGCTGCCGGTCAAGGCCGGTGGCGCCCTTGCCGACGACCTCGTCGCGGCGTTGCAGGAACTGGTTCCCGAGGTAGCTCCGACAGCATCGGGGTAGGTTGCCGGCATGGGAACCAAGCAGACCTACGCAGCCGGCATCCCGTGCTGGGTCGACGTGATGGTGGACGACGTGGCCGGCGCCGCGACGTTCTACGGCGAGCTGTTCGGGTGGGACCCCGAGGCGTCGGAGGTCGACGGCGTCACGATCTACACGAACCTCCGCCTGAGGGGCGCGACCGTGGCCGGCATCGCCGGCAAGATGGGTCAACCCGTGCCGGACGCGTGGTCGGTGTACGTGGCCTCGAACGACGTCGGCGCCACGTTGGCCGCGGTGACCCGCGCCGGGGGTCAGGTCGTCGTCGGTCCAGAGGACGTCCCCGGCGGCGCTGGCACCTTCGGGGTGTTCACCGACCCCAACGGCGCGTTCTGCGGCGTGTGGAAGGCCGGTTCCCATGTCGGAGCGGAGCTGGTCAACGAACCCAACTCGTTCGTCTGGAACGAGCTCGCCTCGCCCGACGTCGACGCCTCGGTCGCCTTCTACTCGTCGGTGTTCGGTTGGAGTCGGGGTGACGGCTCGGCCGACGGATCGACGTTCCTCGACGGCGCCGGCGCGCCGCTGTGCGGCGTGCACGCAGCCGGAGAGGGCGAGCCGCCGTTCTGGTCGATCTGGTTCGCCGTGGAGGACTGCGACGCAACGGTGGCGCGGGTGACCGAGCTCGGCGGATCGGTCGTCGTCGAACCCAACGACATGGGCTTCGGTCGTGGCGCCGTGGTCGCCGCTCCCGGAGGCGCCGTGTTCGGCGTGGGGGCCATGCCCACCGCCGACGACTGACGGTCGCTCGCGGTTCCACGGTCGTCCAGTGCGGTGGATAGCATCCGCGGCCATGCGAGCAACGCGGCGTCTTCCGCTGATCATCGCCGCCGGCCTGGCCGCCGTGGTGGCCGTCTCAGCCTGTGGTGTCGCCGCCAACGACACGGCGGCGACGGTCGGTGACGTCACGATCAGCGCCACCCTCGTCAACGACCTGGCGTCCGACGACGCGTTCGTCGGGGCGATGGCCAGCCAGGCGCTCGACACGCAGCGCGAAGGCGTCGTCGATGGCGACTCCGCCCGACAGGTGCTGTCGTTCCTCGTCACCTCCGAGGTCCTCGCTCAGGAGGTGCAGCACTGGGGTGCCGAGGTGACCGATGCGAACACCGCCGACGGCGAGTCGACCATCGACCAGCAGGCCCCGCGTCTGCAGGGTCGGGCACGCGACGTGGTGCTCCGCTACCTCGTCGACCGCGCCGCCCTCCAGGAGCGGCTCTCGTCGCTCGACCCGTCGTCGGAGGAGGACATGCGTCGCCTGTACGACGGAGCGCCGAGCTACTGGGATCAGGTCTGTCTGACCGCCGTGGTCGTCCCCGCCGACGCGATCGCGGACGCACGGGCCGCGCTGGCCGGTGGCTCGACGCTGGAGGACCTGGAAGCCGCGGCGGACGGGAGCCAGGTCGTCGCCACCCCCGAGCAGTGCCTGCCCCGGCAGTACCTGCCCGAGGTGCTGCGCGACCGCGTGGCCGCGGCCAAGGCCGGTGAGGTCGAGGGGCCGGTCGCAGGGGCGTTCCCCGGTCAGGGCGCGGTGGTGTGGTTCCGCATCGAGCGGACACAGGTGCTGGCCTTCCCCGACGCCGGGCCCGACCTCGAGCAGCTCGTTCGTGCGATCGCCCAGAACGGCGTGGATGCGTGGCTGAACCTCAAGGCGAACCAGGCGGTCGAGATCGATCCCCGCTACGGCAGCGAGGTCGAGGTCGGCCAGCAGGGCCTGACCGTGCTCGCGCCTGCGACCCCGCTCGGTGCCGGGTCCAGCCGCCTCGCTGACGCCATGACCGGTGCCACGCCCTGACGGACCGATCCTCCCGATCGTCGAGGTCGTCGGCCTGGGCCCGGGGGGTCCGGATCTGGTCACCGCCGGGACGTCGACGGTCCTGGCTTCTGGTTCGCCGACGTTCCTGCGCACCTCCCGACACCCCGCCTCGGTGGTGATGCCGGCGGGGACGACCACGTTCGACGACATCTACGAGCGGGCATCGACGATCGGTGAGGTGTATGCCGAGATCGTCGAGGCCGTGGTCGCCGCGGCGATCGGACACGACCGCGTGGTCTACGCGCTGCCCGGCTCTCCGGTCGTGGCGGAGCGCACCGTCGAGCTGCTCGTGGCCGACCCGCGGGTCCGAACCGTGCTGCACCCCGCCCTCTCGTTCGTCGACCTCACCTGGATCCGTCTGGGCGTCGACCCGGTGGAGCTCGGCGTGCGGCTGGTGGACGGACATCGCTTCGCCACCGAGGCGGCCGGGGAGTGCGGCCCGCTGCTCGTCGGCCAGTGCGACTCGGCCTTCGTGCTCTCCGACATCAAGCTCGCCGTGGAGGAGCCACCCGACGAGCCGGTCGTCCTGCTCCAGCACCTCGGGCTACCCGACGAGCGCCTGGTCGTCGTTGCCTGGGAGGACCTCGACCGAACGCTCGACGCCGACCACCTCACGTCGCTGTGGATCCCGCAGCCGGGCCAGAGCCTCGGGGCGGGTGTCGCAGTTGCCCGATTCGAGGACCTGCTGTCGCAGCTGCGGGTGAGCGACCCGTGGAAGGCGGCGCAGACCCACGACTCGCTCAAGCGATTCCTGCTCGAGGAGTCCTACGAGGTGCTGGAGGCGATCGACGCCTACGACCCCGAGTCGGGCGAGGGCGCCGAGGAGTTGACCAGCGAGTTGGGCGACCTGCTCTACCAGGTGGTGTTCCACGCCGCCCTGGGCGCCGAAGCCGGGTGGTTCGACCTGTCCGACGTGGCGGACGCCATCCACGACAAGCTCGTCCGCCGCAACGACGACCTCCTCAGCGCCACCGCCGGCCGCCCGGCCGACGCTGGTGTCGACGGCGCGATCAGCGTGTGGGAGACCTCCAAGCGGGCCGAGCACGGGCGGCGGTCCGCCTTCGACGGCATCCCGCACGCACTGCCGGCGCTGACCCGGGCCATGAAGGTCCAGCGCAAGGCCCAGGCGCTCGGCATGCTGGGGTCGACCGCGACGCCGACGGATGTGTCGACGATGGCCGATGTCGTGGCCGCCGAACCGGGTGACCTCGAACGGGTCGGCGCGCTGCTCGCCGCCGTGGTCGACGTCGCCCGTCGGGCGGGCGTCGACCCCGAGGACGCGCTGCGACGGCGCATCGACGCGGACGAGTCCCGGTACCGGGGCGCCGAAGCCGACACCGACATGTGAACGCCCCCGACATGTGAACGCCCCCGACGAACTCGGGCGTGACGGACCGTTCGTCGGTCACGTGAGGGAGTCCTAGAGTGCGGCCCATGCCTGAAGCTCTGCAGATCGCTCCCGCGTCCGGACGGCTGGGGATCCTCACCCCGGGCATGGGGGCCGTCGCCTCCACCGCGTACGCGGGCGTGCTGGCCGCCCGCCAAGGTCTGGCCGTCCCGGTCGGTTCGCTGACCCAGATGGCCCACATCCGCCTCGGTCGTCGAGAGGACGGCCGCAACCCGATGATCAAGGACTTCGTCCCGCTCGCCGGCCTCGACGACCTGGTGTTCGGCGGTTGGGACCCGATCTCGCCCAACGCGCTGGAGGCGGCACGCACCGCTGGCGTGCTGGAGGAGAAGGACCTGAGCCCGCTGTCGGGCGAGCTCGAGGGTATCACGGCCATGCCGGCGGTCTTCGACCAGCGCTGGGTCAAGCGGCTCGACGGGGTGCGGGTCAAGACCGGTGAGTCCAAGTGGGACCTGGCCCAGCAGCTGATCGCCGACATCGAGCGGTTCCGGACCGAGAACGACCTCGACCGCCTGGTCATGGTGTGGTGCGGCTCCACCGAGGCCTACCAGGAGCCGTCGGAGGTCCACGAGACGATCGAGGCGTTCGAGGCCGGCCTGAAGGCCGACGACGAGAACATCTCGCCGAGCCAGCTCTACGTGTACGCCGCGCTGGCCTGCGGCGTGCCGTTCGCCAACGGCGCGCCCAACCTGTCGACGGACCTTCCGTGCATGGAGGAGCTGTCGCTGGCCAACGGGGTGCCGATCACCGGCAAGGACTTCAAGACCGGCCAGACGCTCATGAAGACGATCCTGGCCCCGGGCTTCAAGTCACGCATGCTCGGCATGCGGGGCTGGTACTCCACCAACATCCTCGGCAACCGCGACGGCGAGGTGCTCGACGATCCGGAGAACTTCAAGACCAAGGAGGTCTCCAAGCTGGGCGTGCTCGACACGATCCTGCAGCCCGAGGTGTACCCGGAGCTGTACGGCAACATCGACCACGTCGTGCGGATCAACTACTACCCGCCCCGCGGCGACAACAAAGAGGGCTGGGACGCCATCGACATCTACGGATGGATGGGCTACCCCATGCAGATCAAGGTCGACTTCCTCTGCCGCGACTCGATCCTGGCCGCGCCGATCGTGTTGGACCTGGCGCTGTTCCTCGACCTCGCCCAGCGGGCCGGCCAGTCGGGCGTGCAGGAGTGGCTGAGCTTCTACTGGAAGTCGCCGCAGCCGGCGGGTGGGGTGTCGCCCGAGCACGACATCTTCATCCAGCAGACCAAGCTCAAGAACACGCTGCGGGAGTGGATGGGCGAGGCAGCGGTCACCCACTCGGAGGCCGAGTAGGAGCGGCCGGCTTCCCGGTAACGTCGCGCTCGTGATCGACGGGACCGGGCACCTCCGCAACGACGCCGCTCGGATCACCGAGCTGGTGGCCTCCGACCTCGACGTCGCGGTGCCGTCGTGCCCCGGGTGGAGCCTCCGTGACCTCGTCACCCACCTCGGGGGCGTCCACCGTTGGGCCACCGCAGCGGTGAAGGGCGCAGCCCGGCCTGACACCAACCCGGCGGCCGAGGCCGGCGCGGCGCCGGAGGAGCCCGACGCGCTGGCCCGGTGGTTCGGCGACGGGGCGATCGCCCTCGCCAACGCGCTCGATGCTGCAGCGCCCGACGCCCCCACGTGGACGCCCTTCCTGGTTCCCGATCCGACCGTGTCGGTGTGGCTGCGTCGCCAGACGCAGGAGACGGCGCTGCACCGCTGGGATGCGGAGTCGGCGGTGGGCGCGGCCCGTGAGCTCGATCCTGTGGTCGCCGCCGACGGCATCGACGAGTACCTCGGGGTGTTCGTCCCTCGTCGCGTCCAGCTCGACGGGCTCGTGCTGCCGTCCGGCCGGGCGCACCTCCACTGCACCGACGTGCCCGGCGAGTGGACCGTCGAGGTGGTCGATGGCGACTACGTCATCGATCGGACGCACCGCAAGGGCGACGCGGCGATCCGCGGGACGGCCGAGCACCTGTTCCTCGCGCTCTGGGGTCGAAGCGTGCCCGACGGGGCGATCGACGTGTTCGGCGACGAGGCGGTCGCCGACGCATGGCTGTCCCTCGGCGGAGTCTGATGGCGACGGTGACCCGGCCCGACGTCGACCTGCTCGACCCCGAGCTGCATCGTCGCGACCCGCACGACGTGTGGAGGTGGATGCGGGAGAACGAGCCGCTGTTCCGCGACGAGCGCAACGGGATCTGGGCGGTCTCCCGTCACGCGGACGTGCTCGAGGTCGAGCGCCACTCGGAGCGGTTCTCCTCGGCGCGTGGCTACCGGTCGTGGTGGGCGCCCGAGGAGAACAGCATCATCGCCCAGGATGACCCCGGCCACCTGGCCCAACGGCGCCTGGTGTCGGCGCGGTTCACGCCCCGGGCGGTCCGCGCTCAGGACGACTGGATCGATGCCACGATCGCCGACCTGCTCGATGCCATCGCGGCCGGAGGCGCGGCTGGTGACGGGACGATCGACGTCGTCGACGAGCTCGCGGCGCCGCTGCCGTGCCGGCTGACCGCCCGGCTCCTCGGCCTGCCCGAGGGCCGCTGGCGCGACATCAGGAGCTGGTCCGAGCGCATCATGCGCATCGACATGGCACCGTCGGACCAGGTCGTCGCCGAGGACCTCTTCGGCGCGATCGGCGAGTTCTCCGAGGTCGTCGCCGCCGTGCTGGCCGACAAGCGGGAGTGTCCGATGGATGACCTGCTGTCGGTGTGGGCCAACACCGACCTGTACGGTCCGGGCGGCTACGGCCCCAACCGGATGATCCACGAGGTCGGCCTGTTCGTCGCCGGGGGAGCCGAGACCACCCGGACGGTCATCTCCCACGGGATCCGGGTGCTGGCCGATCACCCCGACGACTGGGACCGCATCGCCGAGGATCCCGACCTGGCCGTCACCGCGGTGGAGGAGCTGGTGCGCTGGGTGACGCCGCTCAACAACTTCTTCCGCACCGCCGTTGCTGACGCGACGATCGGCGGTCGGCCGGTCTCCGCCGGGGACCGCATCATGCTGGTGTACCCGTCGGCCAACCGCGACGAGGACGTGTTCGTGCACCCGTTCCGCTTCGACATCGCCAGGAGCCCGAACCCGCACGTCGCGTTCGGCCACGGCACCCACTTCTGTCTGGGCGCGAACCTGGCCCGGCGCGAGCTGCAGGCACTGCTGCGGGCGTTGACCCGGCGGTTCAGCGCGCCGGTCGTCGTGACCGAACCCGACGTGGAGCCCAACATCTTCGCCCGTGCGGTGCGGTCGTTCCGGGTGGAGCTGGCCGCCCGCTGACGCCGCACGCGCCGGCGCTCGTGGCGGCGCCGGGGCGTCCCCTCCGAGGGGTGGCGGGCAGGCCAGAATGTCACCGATGGCGACCGCGACCACTTCTCGTGCCGCGCCCCCGAAGCTGGGCTATCGGCCGTCGCTCGACGGTCTGCGGGCGATCGCCGTCACCGCTGTCGTGCTGTACCACGCGGACGTCGGCTGGATGCCGGGCGGCTTCCTGGGCGTCGAGGTGTTCTTCGTGGTCAGCGGCTTCCTGATCACCGCGCTGCTGATCGACGAGCGCCACCACTCGGGCACGATCTCGCTCCGGAACTTCTGGGTCCGGCGAGCCCGGCGGCTGCTGCCGGCGCTGTACCTGCTGCTCCTGGTCGTGTCGGCCGCATCGCTGATCGTGTACCGCGACGCGGCCGGCCGCATGGGCGGCGACGTCCTCGCAGCGCTGCTCTACGTGTCGAACTGGTGGCAGATCTACCTGAACGAGTCGTACTTCGCGCAGGCGGGCCGGCCGCCGCTGCTGCAGCACCTGTGGTCGCTCGCCATCGAGGAGCAGTTCTACGTGGTGTTCCCAGCGCTGTTCGCGTTCGGGATGGCCAGGGCGGGTCGCAAGCGGATGGCCTGGATCCTCGGCGTGGCCGCCCTGGCGTCGGCCGCTTGGATGGCCATCCGCTTCGAGGAGTTCACCGACCCGTCCGCGGTCTACTACTCGACCTTCACCCGGGCCTCTGGGCTCCTCGTCGGGGCGTTGCTCGCGCTGGTGTGGGCGCCGTGGCGGACGCGAGGCCGGGCGGGTGCCGGGGCCGGTCCGGCGCTCGATGTCGTCGGCATCGTCGGCCTGGTCGTGATCGCCTGGTTCTTCGTGCGGGTGAACGCCTTCGACGCGTTCATCTACCGGGGCGGCATGCTGGCGCTCGACGTCGTGTGCGTGGTCGTGATCGCCGTCCTGGTGCATCCGGCGAGCCGGCTCCACGTGGTGCTGGCCCTCGCGCCGCTGCGCTGGATCGGGCTTCGGTCCTACTCGATCTACCTGTGGCACTGGCCGATCTTCATGGTGACCCGTCCCGAGCTCGACCTCCCCTTCACGGGCTGGCCGGTGTTCGTGCTGCGCATCGGCCTCACGATGGGTGCCGCGGAGGTGTCGTACCGCTACGTGGAGCAGCCGTTGCGCTCGGGTGCGCTCGGCAGCTGGTGGCGTGGGTTCCGGTCCTCGACCGGCGAGCGCAGGGCGGTGTACGCCCGTCAGGTCATGGTCGTCGGCGGAACCAGCCTCGCGTTGATCGCGCTCATCGGCATCGGCCTGCAGAAGGCGGCGAGCAGCCCCGACCGGGAGAAGATCGCGCTGGAGGCGGCCGCCGTGCCCGACCTCGACGAGGCGGCGCAGTCGACCACGACGACGACCTCGCCGCCGACATCGACCACCGTCGCGGGCGAGCTCACCGCAGCCGATGGTGCCGCGGTGCCGACCACCGTCGCGCCGAGCACCACGGCCGGGGTGCCGCAGACCGCAACGAACGCGCTGGCGGTCGGCGATTCGGTCATGCTCGGCGCCTCGGGTTCCTTGCGCAGCGCCATGCCCGGTCTGACCGTCGACGCCAAGGTGGGTCGCCAGTTCGACCGGATCCTGCAGGTCGCACAGTGGTTCGTGTCGGAGGGCAAGGCGCCCGGCCCGCTCATCATCCACGCCGGGACGAACGGCACGTTCTCCGACGGCGACCTGGACCGGCTGTTCGAGATCGCCGGCGACCGCCAGGTCCTGCTGGTGAACGCCAAGGTCGAGCGACCGTGGCAGGACCTCGTGAACCAGCGGCTGGAGGCGGCGGCGGACCGCCACTCCAACGCGGTGCTCGTGGACTGGCACCAGCTGTCGGCCGACCATCCCGAGTGGTTCGCGCCCGACGGGGCCCACCTCCGACCCGCAGGGGCGCGGGCCTACGCGGAGCTGATCCGCAGCAACCTGTAGCCCAGCCCCGAACGCCACCGCTGCGATTCCGATCCGGGTGCCCGGCCCTGCCAAGATGCCGCCGGTACGGTGTCCCGGGGTCCGACGCATCTGGAGGAGTACAGGCGTGAGCATCATCGAAGGCATCCTGTCGCGGGAGATCCTGGACTCCCGGGGCAACCCGACCGTCGAGGTCGAGGTCGAGCTGGACTCCGGTGCGGTCGGCCGCGCCGCGGTCCCCTCCGGGGCGTCGACCGGTGCCTTCGAGGCGGTCGAGCTGCGCGACGGCGACGCCGAGCGCTACCTGGGCAAGGGCGTGCGGTCCGCCGTCGAGCACGTCAACGGTGAGATCGCCGACGCACTGGTCGGCTTCGACGCCGTCGACCAGCGCGACCTCGACCGGGTGCTGGTCGATCTCGACGGGACCGACAACAAGGGCAGGCTCGGAGCCAACGCCATCCTGGGCGTGTCCCTGGCCATCGCCAAGGCCGCGGCCGAGGAGCTGGCCCTGCCGCTGTATCGCTACGTCGGCGGCCCGAACGCCTGCGTGCTACCTGTGCCGATGCTCAACGTGATCAACGGCGGCGAGCACGCCGACAACAACGTGGACATCCAGGAGTACATGTTCATGCCCGTCGGCGCCGCCTCGTTCTCCGAGGCCCTGCGCTGGGGCGCCGAGTGCTACCACACGTTGAAGAAGGTCGTGCACGAGCGGGGCCTGTCGACGGCGATCGGCGACGAGGGCGGCTTCGCGCCCAACCTGGCCAGCAACGAAGAGGCCGTCGCCCTGCTGGTCGAGGCCATCGAGCGCGCCGGGCGAACCCCCGGCGACGAGATCGCGATCGCGCTCGATGCCGCCTCCACCGAGTTCTACGCGGACGGCAGCTACACGCTCGCCGGTGAGGGTCGCTCGTTGAGCTCAGCTGAGTTCGCCGACTACCTGGCCGACCTGTGCGACCGGTACCCCATCGTGTCGATCGAGGACGGGATGGCCGAAGAGGACTGGGACGGCTGGTCGGCCCTGACGGCCAAGATCGGCGACAGGGTGCAGCTGGTCGGCGACGACCTGTTCGTCACCAACTCCGATCGCCTGGCCCGTGGCATCGACCTGGGCGTCGCCAACTCGATCCTCGTCAAGGTGAACCAGATCGGCTCGCTCACCGAGACCCTCGATGCCGTCGAGCTGGCCACCCGCCACAGCTACACGTCGGTCATGTCGCACCGCTCCGGTGAGACCGAGGACGTCACGATCGCGGATCTGGCCGTCGCCACCAACTGCGGTCAGATCAAGACCGGAGCACCCGCCCGCTCGGACCGCGTCGCCAAGTACAACCAGCTGCTGCGCATCGAGGAGCAGCTCGGAGAGTCCGCGGTGTTCCGGGGGTCCGCCGCGCTCGCACCGCTGGGGCAGCACCCGGCGTGACCGAGCGATCCCGGCCACCGAAGCCGACGTCGGATCGGTCCTGGCTCCTCGGGCGTCGCAGCGCGGTGATCGCGACGGTCGTGGCGGTCACGGCGCTGCTGGTCGCCTTGCCGGCACGCAGCTACGTCAGACAGCAGTCCGAGGTCTCCGCGGCCCGGGAGCAGCTCGAGGAGATCGAGAAGGAGAACGACGAGCTCGCGGCGCGCAAGGAGCGGCTGTCGGATCCCGACGAGGTCTCCCGCATCGCCCGGCGCGACTACGGCCTGGTCGAGGTGGGCGAGGAGTCGTACTCCGTCCTGCCTCCGGCCACCGCCGGGCTCATCATGCCGAACGCGTGGCCCTTCGACCGTCTCGAGGACGGGGTGCGCACCGCGGCGGCCGGCGGCTGACCCGGCGCTCCACCACGACGCGCCCGGACCCGACGACGACCGTTACCATCGGTCGATGGCCGACGATCGTGACGCGGTGCGCGACCTCCTCGGCCGGGAGCCGCTCGCCGGCTTCACCGTCGTGGTCCGGCGAGCCGATGCCGCACCCGTCGTGATCCGCAACGACCCGCTCCTGCCCGACGGCACCCCGATGCCGACGCGCTTCTGGCTGCTCGATCCGGTCCTCAACCGGGAGATCGGCCGGTTGGAGGCGGCCGGGGGCGTCGACGCGGCCGAGCGCGAGGTCGACGGGGACGAGCTGGTCGCCGCCCACGCCCGCTACGCACGCGAGCGGGACGCGGCGATCCCTGCCGGTCACCGTGGGCCGCGCCCGTCGGGCGGCGTCGGCGGCACCCGCATCGGCGTGAAGTGCCTGCACACCCACTACGCGCACTTCTTGGCCACCGGTGACGATCCGGTCGGGCGTTGGGTCGCGGACCGCTTGCCCGCGGAGCTGCGGCAGATCGGCCAGACTCGGACCCCGACCCACGGCACGATCGACCGAGACCGACCCCAGGAGCACACCGATGGCTGACCCTGTCGCCGCGATCGACTGCGGCACCAACTCGGTGCGACTCCTCGTCTCCGACGGCGAGCGCCCGCTCGTCCGCCTCATGCGGATCACCCGACTGGGCAAGGGCGTCGACGCCACCGGACGACTCGACCCCGCGGCGATCGATCGCACCCTCGAGGTCCTCCGCGACTATCGGAACGAGATGGACCGCCTGGGGGTGACCCGAGCCCGGATGGCGGCCACGTCCGCGTCCCGGGACGCGTCGAACCGCGACGAGTTCTTCGACGCGGCCGAGGCGATCCTCGGCGCCCGGCCCGAGCTGCTCTCCGGCGAGGAGGAGGCGCAGATGTCGTTCCGAGGGGCGACCTCGGACCTCGACCCGACCGACGGTCCGTTCGTCGTCGTCGACATCGGTGGCGGTTCCACCGAGTTCGCCGTCGGCGGCACCCGGCTGGAGGGGGCGGTGTCGGTCGACATGGGCTGCGTGCGCCTGACCGAGAAGTACCTGCGCTCGGACCCGCCGCTGGCCGAGGAGCTGACCAACGCTCTGTCGATCGTCGAGCAGCACCTCCAGGACGTCGAGCGCGCCCTTCCGGGCGTCACCACCCCGCCGCGGTTCATCGGTCTCGCCGGCACGATCACGAACGTGGCCGCGGTGGAGATCGGCCTGGCGGACTACGACCCGGATCGCATCCACCACTTCGTCCTCAGCCACGAGGCGGCAGAGGACGTGTTCCGCACGCTGGCCACGGAGTCGCTGGCCGATCGGGTGCACAACCCTGGTCTGGAACGCCAGCGAGCGGACGTGATCGTGGGTGGCTGCTGCGTGCTCGTGCAGATCTTCCGCACGTTCGGCTTCGACGAGTGCCTGGTGTCGGAGTCCGACATCCTCGACGGCCTCGTCATGTCGATGCTCGACCCCGCCTGATCGCTCCCGCGGTGGCGGGGTCGGTCGCGGAGGCAGCGGTCGGTATGCTCCGCCGGTGCTGCGACGCAAGCCGCTCCCGGATCCGACGATCGCGCCGGTGACCCTCAACGGACGTCGGGTGGTCCTGCGGCCGCTGTCAGCGCACGACTTCGACTCGTGGCGCGAGGTGCGGCGGCGATGCGACGAGTGGCTGACCAGGTGGGAGCCGCGGCGCATCCCCGGCCAGCCCGACACGGTCGAGGACCGTCAGGCGTTCGGTTCGCGCTGCGCGGTGCGGATGCGGGAGATCCAGCTCGGGACCGGATACGGATTCGGCATCTTCGTCGACGGCGAGTTCACCGGAGAGATCAACGTGAACTCGATCCATCGCGGGGCGCACCAGAGCGCGTACGTCGGCTACTGGATCGACGAGCGGCTGGCCGGGCGGGGCTACATGCCCGAGTCGGTCGTCGCGGTGCTGCGGTTCTGCTTCGAGCAGCTGCTGTTGCACCGCGTGCAGATCTCGATCATCCCGCGCAACGCGGCGAGCCGCCGTGTGGTGGAGAAGCTGGGTCTGCGACCCGAGGGTGTCGCCGAGCGCTACCTGGAGATCAACGGGGTGTGGGAGGACCACATCCGATACGCGATCACGGCCGAGGAGTGGGACCTCCGCCGCGACGAGCTGCTCTCCGACTGGCTCCTCTAGCTCGACGAGGTGATCCGCCGCTGCAGGGCGGCCAGGCGCTCGGCGAACGCCGGCTGATCCATCGACCACAGCTGGTCGACGAGCTCACGCTCCACCGCGGCGTCGTGGGCGTCGATCGCGGCCACGTCGAGGATCGTCGCCTTGACCCGACGGGCGAGCTCGCGGGGCGCAGCGCCCGCCCGCCCCGCCATCTCGACCGCGGTGGCGAGGAGCTCCTCGTCGGGGACGCAGCGCCACGCCAGGCCGACCCGCTCGGCTTCGGCGCCGTCGAGCGCTTGACCGAAGAGGACCGCCGCCATCGTGGTCTGCAGCCCGGCCGCCCGCTCGAACATCCACGTGTGGCCACCGCCGGGGTGGATGCCCAGATCCAGGAAGCGGGTGTCGAAGCGTGCGGACGCGCCGGCCAGGCGGACGTCGCAGCCGAGCGCCAGGTTCATCCCGGCACCCACCGCGGCGCCGTTCACCGCGGCGATCGTCGGCAGCGGGGAACGGGCGACGGCCAGGAACCCCTCGTAGATCGCGAGAAGTCCGTCGCGTCGTGACTCGCCGAGCTGGCTGAGGTCCGCACCGGCGCAGAACGCGGGACCGGCGCCGGTGACGACGAGCGCCCCGATCGACTCGTCGGCCTCGAGGTCGGCGACCGCATCGGCCAGGGCCGCGCACAGCTCCATCGACAGCGCGTTGCGCCGGTCAGGATCGTCGATCGTGAGCACGCCGACACCGCCTCGTCGATCGATGTGGAGCAACGCCATCGCTCGGTCAGCTCCTCGCCACGGCGTCAGTCCCGGACCACGGCGGGCGAGTGCCGGAAGAACTGCTCGACGTCGCGCTCGTAGGTGTAGGTCGGCGCGTGGTCGCCGATCGTGCGGCGGAGGCGCACTGCCTCGATGAACGCCCGAACGGCCTCCGCAGAGGAGTACTCGTAGCGGAACCCTGTCTCCTTGAGCTTGCGGTTGTCCACGCCGCGCCCGTAGCGCAGCAGCTGTCGGTACTCCTCGGGCAGGTCGACGATGCCCAGCCGTGCGAGCGGCGCGGTGAGCAGTCCGGTGCCGTACGGGGGCAGGGCGATGGTCCGCTTCCCGCAGATCGCAGCGACCTCCGACCACGGGAGCAGACCGTCGCCGGCGACGTTGTAGACACCGGCCAGCTCGTGGGACAGCGTGAAGAGGATCGAGCGGATCACGTCGTCCTCGTGGACGAACTGGAAGCGGGGGTCGAACCCTGCGAGCGACGGGACGAACGGCAGGTCGAGCGCTCTGGTCAGCGGTGTCTCGATGTCGGCGCCGGTGACGTTGGCGAACCGCAGCAGCGCCACGTTGACGTGCGGGTTGTCCTCGGCGAAGTCCCACACGTAGCCCTCGACGGCCTCGAGCGAGCGCTCGACCGGGGTGCGGGCCACCCCGGAGCGCGGTGTCGTCTCCTGGAACCAGATCGGATCTGCCGACGAGCATCCGTAGACCATCGTCGAGGACTTCACGATGACGGTCCGCACCGTCGACGCGGGTGCGGACGCCGCGGCGAACAGGTTCATCGTGCCGATCACGTTGATCTCGTGGGTCGCCCGCTGCGACATCTGCGTGGGGTCGACGACGAGGAACGTGTGGATGATCGTGTCGATCTGCGCGGCGCGCACGATGCGGGCCAGGATCGAGTAGTTGGCATCGACTCGGACGTACTCGGTTCGTTCGAGCTCGACGGTGGGTTCGGTGGTGTCGAGCCCGACGATCACCTCGACGTCGGGATCGGACTCGAGCGCCTGTGCGACCCGACCGCCCCAGAAGGTGCCGAGACCCGTGACGAGGACGCGGGCCGGACGCCCCAGCCGGCCGGGGCTCACCCGAACCACACCGATCGACGCTGGCGGAGCATGTCGTAGAGCGCGCTCTGGATGCGGTCGCGGATGGCTTCGGACTCATCCATCACCCGTGAACGCGAGTAGCGCTCCTGGTCGGGTGGCACGTTGAACTGCACGGGGTCGAGCACCCGCAGCTTGAACTTGGCCGGCAGGTAGGCGACCACCCCCGCCGGGCCGAGCATCACCATGTTCGCCGTGATCGGTGCGTACGGCATGCCGATGAGCGACGCCAGGTGCGGGACCCGCACGAGCGTGGGCATCGACTCCTCGGCACCGACCACCGCGATCGGTACGACCGGCACGCCGGCGCGCATGGCGATCTCCACGAAGCCGCCGCGACCGAAGCGACGCAGCTGGTACCGCTCGTTCCAGGTCTTGGCCGGTCCCTTGACTCCCTCCGGGAAGTCGAGCACCAGCTGGCCCTGCTCGGCGAGCAGGCGGTAGGCGTTGTCCGGGTGCGCCGGCACACCGCCGAGGCGTGACCACAGCGTGCCGACCACAGGGATCCGGCGGAACAGGTTGTCGGCCAACCCGTAGACGGGTCGGCCGAGCTCCTCCTCGATGCCGTGCATGATCACCGGAGCGTCCGATGGGATGGCCGCGGCGTGGTTCGCGACGAGGAGCGCGCCGCCGTCGCTCGGGATCTTCTCCAACCCCTCCCACTCGGCCCGGAACCACTGGCGGTACAAGGGGTCGTACACGCGCCGGGCGAGGGATCGCATCCGCTCGGAGCGGCCCCACTCGTCGACGTCGGAGCGTCGGATGTCGTCGTCGAGGTCCTCGTCGGACTCCGGCGAGGGGACGGGCACCAGCGCCCGCGTCGAGCTGTGCGGATCGCGGGCGCGAGGCGAGGTGTGGTCGACGAGCGCGTCGTCGATCAGCGCGTCGTCGATCAGCGCGTCGTCGACCAGCGCGTCGGGCCGGACACCCTTGCTGCGATCCTCCGCTGACGCCATGTCGGCGAATGCTAGTGGGGGACCCCCGTCCCGGGTACCGGGGTCACGAGGCGTTCCAGGTGTAGGTCTGCTTGGTGAGCTGCAGGTAGATGACCGACTCGGTGCCGACCACGCCGGGAACCTTCCGGATGCGGTCGTTGAGCAGGCTGAGCAGCGCCTGGTCGTCGGGGACGAACACCTCGGCCAGGATGTCGACGCTGCCGGCGGTGAGCACCAGGTAGTCGACCTCGTCGAACCTCTCCAGCTCGGCTGCGACCTCCCGCACGTCGCCGTCGACCTTGATGAGCACCATCGCCTGGCGCAGGAGGCCGAGCTGCAGCGGATCGGTGACCGCCACGATCTGCATCACGCCCTGCTCCAGGAGTCGCTGCACGCGCTGGCGAACTGCCGCTTCGGACAGGCCGACCTGCTTGGCGAGCTGCGTGTACGGGCGGCGACCGTCGACCTGGAGGTGGCGGATCAGCTCCGCGTCGATCTCGTCCACCAGTGGTTCGGTCATGGTCTGATTGTCGCGACGGTGGCCATCAGCGGTCGAGGGCCTGGCGGTAGAACGCGGCGATCCAGCCCGACACCAGGTCCTGGTCGAGGGGCGGCGCGGGTGGGTGCAACGACGCCAGGCCGGCGTCGACGACGTCGTCGCCGATCGCGCCCCGACGCATCTCCATGAGCACCTCGGAGAGCCCGGGAGTGAACTCGGGGTGGCCCTGGACGCAGAACAACCGGTCGTCGATCCGGTACGCAGCGACCGGGCAGTACTCGGACGTGGCGACGAGGTCGGCCCCGTCGGGCAGTCGGGTGACCTGGTCCCGGTGGCTCATGAGGAGCGTGAAGCGCTCGGCAGGCGCCCCGTCGGGGCCGGTCATCCACTCGGCGGGTGCCACGACGTCGAAGGTGCGCCCGCCGACGCCCCAGCCCACCTCGGCGCGCTGCACCTCGCCGCCGAGCGCCAGCGCGGCCAGCTGGTGGCCGAAGCACACGCCCACCTGCGGTCGACCGGCCTCGACGTTGCTGGCGATGAGGTCCTTCACGTCGAGGATCCAGCCCTCGTCCTCGTATGCGGAGCGTCGCGATCCCGAGATCATCCAGGCGTCGCACTCGTCGAGGTCATCGGGCAGCCGGCCTTCGGTGGCCTCGTAGACGCGGATGTCCAGGCCGTGGTGCGCGAACGCCGCCGGGTACAGCACCGGGTAGTCGCCGTCGACCGAGGCCGGATCGGGGTCCAGGTGATCGCAGAGGATCAGGCCCACGCTGATCCGCTCGGCCGGTCCGTCGTCGCTCACCGGAACGTGAACACCGAGTCGACCGCCGCTGCGGGCGCCGGGCCGAGCAGCTGCCGCCGTCGCAGCTCGGGGAGCAGGCCCTCACCGACGCGCCACGCCTCCTCGAGGTGCGGATAGCCCGACAGGATGAACTCCCGGAACCCGATGCGGTGGTACTCCTCGATGCGGTCGGCGACCTCGGCGTGGCTGCCGACCAGGACGGTGCCGGCGCCGCCGCGGACCAGGCCGACACCGGCCCACAGGTTGGGTGAGATCTCGAGGTCCCGAGGGTCGTCGGGGACGCCGTCGGTGCCCTGGTGCAGCTGCGCCATCCGAGCCTGTCCGACCGACGCTGTCGCCGCGAAGTCGGCGCGTGCGGCGGCGACGGCGTCGGGGTCCATGCCTCGAAGCAGCCGGGCCGCCTCCTCCCACGCCTCGTCGGCGGTGTCCCGGGTGATCACGTGGAATCGGATGCCGAAGCCGAGCGGTCGGTCGTCGGGCCGGCCGGCCTCGACGGCCAGGCCGCGCAGGCGCTCCACTCGCTCGGCGACCATGGTCGGTGGCTCGCCCCACGTGAGGTAGGTGTCGACGTGCTCGACGGCGACGCGCTCCGCGGCGTCGGACGCGCCGCCGAAGAAGATCGGTGGCGCGACGGTCGGGGAGCTGCGCGTGGTCGCCTGTTCGACGCGGTAGAAGTCGCCGGCGAAGTCGAACGAGTCCGAGGTCAGCGCGCCGCGCATGATCGTGAGGAACTCCGCGGAGCGACGGTAGCGGTCGTCCTTGGAACGGAAGTCGCCGAAGCGGGCCAGCTCGGTGGGCTCCGCGCCGATCACGATGTTGATCATCAGGCGGCCGCCCGACATCTGCTGGTACGTCGCCGCCATCTGCGCAGCCTGGGTCGGGTTGAGCAGACCCGGTCGGAACGCGACGAGGAAGCGCAGTCGCTGCGTCAGCCCGATGAGCGCCGCCGTGGAGATCCAGGCGTCCTCGCAACCTGTTCCGCAGGGCGTCAGCACCGCGTCGAAGCCCAGCTGGTCACATGCCGTCGCGACCTGTGCCAGGTAGGCGTGCGACGGAGGTCGTGCGTCACCCGGATCTGCGGGCACCACGTCACGGCTGTCGCCGCCGGTCGGCAGGAACCAGCGCCGCCATCTCCATGAAGATGGGTTCGCTGGCTTCCGCCGGCTCGGCCTTTCGGATGCTGACTTTCAGATCGTACCAGGCCGCCTGACCCGTCACCGGGTCGGAGTTCGACCAGCGCATCCCGTCGCCCTT
>JACDJB010000231.1_pt1 | contig 69492 bp, 62 predicted proteins | sample 7454121 | NCBI WGS metagenome assembly JACDJB01 (sample SAMN14253290, study PRJNA609438) | sludge metagenome | isolation source: sludge after 25d culture with pyrite | collected 2018-12-20 | reverse complement strand
GCAGGGCGCGGCGCCACAGGAAAGTCATGGCGCGGCCCAGTGGTAGTCCGGCGCGGCCAGGTGCCACGCCGGCTCGAACAGCGCCGGCAGGCGCAGCGCGCCCGGCAGCGCCGCCGGATCGAGCCCGACGCTGACCCGCAGGCGCGTCGCCTGCGGCAGTGACGCGAAGCGTGCCGGCAACTGCAGGCGCAGCGAGGTCAGCGCCGCCATCAGGTAGGTGCGGGTCGTGAAACTGCGCACGTCTTCGCCCGACGCCTCGCGCAGCTGGTAGCGCCGCGAAAGCGGATACCAGCGCAATTCCAGCTGGCGCGCCACCGACGTGCGGTGCGGCCAGGCACCGGCCGCGACTTCGACGCGCAAGGTCAGCGGAATGCCATGATCGAGCGCGTCCTGCATCGGGCCGCTGAGATTCACGTCCAGGTCGAGCTCGAGCATCGCGCCCGCGCCGGTGACGTCGATGCGCGCCGCCTTCACCGCCAGCGTGCCCGGCTGCTGCCCGAGCAGCAGGCTGCAGCCTGCCACCAGCAGGGCCAGCATCGCGGCCAGGCCGCATCGCGGCAGGCTAGGCGCGCTTTTCGATGACCGCCACATGAAATCCGTCCATGCCGCCCTCGCCCGGCAGATTCTGGCGACCGGCGCCGGCGGCGTGGCCATAGCCCGGCGGCAGCGTCAGTGCGCGTGCATCATCGCAGGCGGCGAGAAAGTCGGCGAGCACGGCTTCATTCTCCGCGCGCAGGATCGAGCAGCTGGCATAGACCAGGCGCCCGCCAGGGTCCAGCAGTGGCCACAGCGCCCCGAGCAGGCGCCGCTGGAGCGCAGCCAGGCTTGCGATGTCGGCCGCGCGCCGGTGCAGCTTGATGTCCGGTTGACGGCGGATGATGCCGCTGGCCGAGCACGGCGCATCGAGCAGGATGCGCGCGAAGGGCCGCCCGTCCCACCAGTCCTGCGGCTGCGTCGCATCACCGGCGACGATGCTCGCGGCCAGGCCCAGCCGGTCGAGATTGGCGCCCAGGCGCGGCAGGCGCGTCGGGTCGACGTCCAGCGTGACCAGTTCGACTGTCGCGCGTTCCAGGATATGCGCCGCCTTGCCGCCGGGCGCGGCGCAGGCGTCGAGCACGCGCTGCCCGGCGGCGAGGTCGAGCAGGTCCACCACCCGCTGCGCGGCGCCGTCCTGCACCGAGAAGGCGCCCTCGGCATAACCTGGCAGGCGACGCACGTCCGCGCCGCGGGCGAGTACCAGCGCATCCGGCAGGTCCGCCGGTGCGGCCGCCTCGTGGCCGGCCTCGGCAAGGCGGGCGCGCAAGGCATCGCGCGTCACCCGGCGCCGGTTGACGCGCAGCGTGAGTGGTGCCTCCCGATTGTTGGCGGCCAGGATCGCGTCGGCCTGCGCCGGCCAGTCGTGGCCGATCGCGTCGATCAGCCAGCGTGGATGGGCGTGGCGCGTGACCGGATCCTGATCCAGGTTGGCGGCCAGCGCGTCGCCTTCGCGCAGGAACCGCCGCAGCAGCGCATTCACCAGGCCCGCATGGCGGGGCTGGCCGAGCAGGCGAGTGGCCTCCACGCAGGCGGCGACGACCGCATGTGGCGGCAGCTCGAGCACGGCGAGCTGGACCACGCCCAGGACCAGCAGGGCGCGCACTTCGCGGGCGCGTGCCGGCAATGGACGCTCCAGCAGCAGCCCCAGCGTCGCGTCGTGTCGCAACCACCAGCGCGTGGCGGCAAACAGCATGGCGGCGAACAGGGCGCGATCGCGCACGTCGGCGATGCGCGGCTGTTCCGCGGCCAGCACGACGCGCAGGGACTGGCCATCGAAGACGATGCGCGCAAGCGCGCGCGCCGCGACGGCACGCAGCTGCGCGCCGGGCGGCGCGGCGGGTGGCGGCGCTGGCCGGTTCATCCGGCGCGGCCCCGGCCGCGTGCATTCAGCCAGTCGCGCACGCTGATGCGTCGCCCGCCCGCCCGCTGCACCTCGCGGATGCGCAAGGCGCCGGCGCCGGTGGCGATATCCACCGCGTCGCGGTGGGTGGCGAGCAGGCTGCCAGGCGGCCCGGGAACTGCCGCGTCCACGGCTTCGGCGGAGAAGATGCGCAGGTGTTCACCATCAACACGGCCCTCGGCGACCGGCCAGGGATCGAAGGCGCGCACCTTGCGTGCCAGTGCCAGGGCCGGTTCGTTCCAGTCGAGCGCCGCTTCGGCCTTTTCCAGCTTCTGCGCGTAGGTGACGCCGGTGGTGGCCTGCGGCGTGGCAACCAGCGGCTCGCCACGCTGCAGCCGCGCCAGGCCCTCCGCCAGCATTCCGGCGCCGAGTTCGGCGAGGCGGTCGTGCAGGCTGCCGCCGGTGTCATCGCCGCGGATCGGGGTGCGCGCCTGCGCGAGCACCGGTCCGGTATCCAGGCCGGCTTCCATCTGCATCAGCGCCACCCCGGTCTGCGCGTCACCGGCGAGGATCGCCCGCTGGATGGGCGCCGCGCCGCGCCAGCGTGGCAGCAGCGAGGCGTGCACGTTCCAGCAGCCCAGCCGCGGGATGGCGAGCACCGCGCGCGGCAGGATGAGCCCGTAGGCGACCACCACCAGCAGATCCGGCCGATACGCCGCCAGGCGCGCTCGCGCGCCAGGCTCGCGCAGCGTTTCGGGTTGCTCGATCGGCACCCCGGCCGCGCGCGCCGCCTGCTTGACCGGACTGGCCATGATCCGCCGCCCGCGCCCGGACGGGCGGTCGGGTTGCGTGTATACGGCGACGACGTGCGCGCCGCTGGCCAGACAGGCATTGAATGAGGGCACGGCAAATTCCGGCGTGCCGGCGAAGACGATGCGGAAGGACACGGAGCGCGGCAGGGTGGGGAGAGAACGCCGATTGTAGATGGCCCGCGGCAGGGTCGGGCCGCTGGCTCCCGCCGCGGCGCCTACGGGCCAGCCGGCGCCACGCGTTCGAGCTGCTGCGCGGTCAGGCGGCCACTGAGGGCCAGGCGCGAGCCGTCGGCGCGGATCACCAGGGTGCGCGGGGTTTCGCCGCCCCAGTCCGGATCGATGAGGAAGTCGAGCCGATCCGGCGCAGCATCGGCGTAGGCGTAGGCGCGGTAGGCCTGCATCCCGGCGGCGGCCAGGCGTGCGCTGATCCGCGCACGTTCGGCGATGTGGTCGGTGGCCACGGTCACCAGTTCGACGGCGCCCGGGTGGGCCCCCTGGAGCGCGGCCAGGGCGCGCATGTTCGGTTCGCAGTACACGCAGTCCAGTGCCCACACCATGACGATGCGCTGGCCGTGCGCCGGAGGTTCAAGCAGCGCGGGCACGTCGCCCGCGCCAAGCGGCGCGACCAGCGGCGCGCTGGCAGCCGCGGCCGCCAGCGCCGCAAGCAGCAGCAGGAGGACCGCGGGAATCCTCACGGTGCGCGCTCCGCCGGGAGCAGCTGGAAACCTGCCGCCGTGTTCCACGCCACGTAGGCCTGGCCTTCGTGGACGAGGAGCTGGGGCGTGGAGGCGGCCACGCTGGCGCGGGCCAGCGTGCGTGGCGCACCGAAGCTGATGCCGCCATCGCCGGAGCTGCGCAGCATCAGGGTGTAGCCGTCTGCGCTCAGCTGGTTCCAGGCGACCCAGACGCGCCGACCGCTGCTGGCCACGTCCGCATGACGGGCCCCGGCCGTGCCCAGCTTGAGCATGTGTCGCGGCGCATGGCCCGGGTCGAGCTGGCCATACCAGATGGCCGGGCCCTCGCTCGCCTCGTACCACACCGCGTGGGCCACGCCACCGGCGCCGAAGGCGAGGCCCGGACCCTGCTCGGGACAGGCAGCGACCTGCCAGCCGCTGAAGGTGGCGCGCGACGCCTGGGCTGCGCTGCCGTCGGTTGGCAGCAGCGCGTAGGCGTGGTCGCGGACGTCGCTGCCGCTGACGGCGCGGAACAGGGCTCGGACCGCGCCACTGGGGTCGCGCACCAGCGCAAGCCGGCAGCACTCGCAGCTGTGGTCGGCGAGCCTGCGCTCGGCCTGGAAGCTCGCGCCGCGGTCATCCGACCAGGCGTAATAGATCGCGAGGCCGGCATAGGCCTGCCCTGCCTGCATCGCGGCCAGGTGGTCGCGCGCATCGATCCAGGCGATGAGCGGCCTGCCGGCGCCATCCACGGCCAGGGCGTCGAAGCTGTGGGTGGCCTCGCCGCGGTCGCGGTGCACCGTGATGGGCGCGGAAAAATGCCGGCCGCCGTCCAGCGAGCGGGCGAAGCGGACAAAGCTGGACCATTTTTTCGGGCGCCGCTGCGACCAGCTCACGTAGATCTCGCCCGCCGGGCCGAACGTCAGCTTGGGCCGGTTCTCGCCGGCATGATCGATGTCTTCGGCCTCGGCGTTGACGCGCGTCGCTGGCCCGAAGTGCCTGCCCAGATCACCCGACTGGCGCAGGCGGACGCGGCCGTCCACCACGTCGGCGAGCCACAGCCGGCCGTCGCCGTCGAATGCCGCGCTCGCCCCCAGTGCCGTTGCCGGCGCGGCGGACGGCTGCTCGCCCTCGTGCGCGGCGAGGAGTGGCGGGAGCACGAGCAGCAGCAGGGCGAGCAGGCGCAGCATGGCGGGATTCCGGTAGATCGGGGTTGCGAATGGCGGCGTGCGGCCAGCATGGGACATGGGCATCCGTGGCCGCCTTGCAAGCCGGCGCGACATGGCGCGCCTCACCAGGTGAGCTCGGCGCCGGCGTACACCGCGCGCCCCTCCGCGGGCACGAACACGCGCGGCGGGCCAAAGCCGCTGCGCGCGTCCGCGATCACCTCGACCACGCTGGCGTAGCGGCGGCCGGTGAGGTTGCGACCTTCCAGGAACGCCGACCAGTGGCGCGCGCGGAAGCCGAGCCGCGCGCCCACTGAGAACCACGGATCGGCATGCATCGTGTTGGCGTAGTCCACCGGGTAGCGCTGCGGCACCCACTCGCCATGCGCCGAGGCATACAAACCCGACGGCCGCTGATAGGACAGCTCGGCGCGAACGTGGTGCGGCGGGATGCCGGGCAGGGTGTTGTGTCCATAGACCGGGTCGCCCGTGAACCGGAAGCGGCTCCAGTCCCAGGCCAGGCGCAGGATCAGGCGGTCGCCATCGCCGTCCCTGAGCGGCGCCAGGTTCGCCCCGGGGGTGGGCGGGCGCGGCGTGCCGGGCCGGTCGGCCGGAATGGCCAGGCCGCGCGCCAGCACGAAGGCGGCGGCCGCCTCGATGCCTTCGTGGCGGGTCGGCGTGCCGTTCATCGTGCCCAGCGGGTTGCCCTGGGCATCGTTGAGCGTCAGGAGTTCATCGCGCACCCGCGAGCGGTAGTAGCCCGCGTCCCAGACGATCCGTGGCCGTGCGCCGCGCATGCCGATCTCGAACGTGCTGGCGCGCTCGGCCTGCAGCGCCACGCTGATGACGTCGCCGTGTGCTCCGCCAAGCTGCAGGCTTTCCAGGGAGGTGGGCGGCCCGAACGCGCGACTGGCATTGGCGTACCACTGCAGGGTGGGCGTGAGCTCGTGAAGCAGGCCGAGCTTGGGGCTGAAGCCGCGATAAGCCTGGTCCAGGCTCTGGTCGCCGTTCGGGTTCGCGCCGAAGCGGTCACGGTAGTTGCGCGTGGCCCAGGCGAGCTGGAAGCCGGCCGTCAGGCGCAGGCCGGCGCCGAGCCGATGCTGGTCCTCGGCGTACAGGTCGATGTTGCGCCAGGTTTCGGCGAAGTCGGCGGTCGGCGCACCCGGCCGGCCGAACCGGTTCTGGTAGCGGCGATCGCTTGCCGAGGCGCTGTTCGGGCGCAGGCCCACAACCCAGCGGTTGTCGCGGCCCCACAACGGCGCTTCGTTGACGTAGCGCAGGCCCGCGCCATAGGTATTGGAGCCCAGCTCCAGCACTCCGAGTCCATTCAGGAAGTCCGCATTCCAGAACAGCGGGTGGTACAGGTCCTGGTTGACCCAGTACAGGTCGAAATCGACCCGCGCATCATCGCCCAGCCGCGCCGTGGTGCGGCTGGCCAGGCGCGCGTAGTTGCCGTCGTGGCGCTGGTCGAAGGCGATCGCGTCGGGGTCCGCCGCGCGCGGGGCATTGCGCAATTCATCGGCCGTCAACGCGCCGGCCAGCTGCAGGTCACTGCGGGTCGCGCCGACGTAGAGCCGCGTTTCCAGGTCCGCCGAGTGGCGAATGCCGAGGTTGGCGGAAAGGCGCGCGGCGTGGGTCGCGCTGTGGGGCTGGTAGCCATCTCGCGAATAGGCGCTGGCCGACACGTAGTAATCGGCGTCTTCGCGCAGGCCGGCCGACTGCGCCTGGAACTTGCCGTAGCCGTAGCTGCCGCCTTCCACGCGCGCCGCCTGTCCTGGCGCCGTATAGCCCGTGGGGGAAATGAAATTGATCGCGCCACCCAGCGTGGTGGAGCCGTACTCGAGCGCGTTGGCGCCGCGGTAGACCTCCACCGCCTGCTGCGCCAGCGGCTCCAGCCACTGGAAGTCGCCGTTGCCGTCGGCGGTGCTGATCGGAATGCCATCCTGCAGCAGCAGCACGCCGCGCAGGTGGTAGGGGCGGTCGAGTCCGGCGCCGCGGATCGACACCTTGACGTCGTCGGTGCCGCCGCGCGAACCGATGTAGATGCCGGGCTGGCCCTGCAGGATGTCGATCAGGTTGGAGGCGCGGCCCTGTTCGTACTGGCGCGCCTCAACCAGGTTGGTGCCGCCCGGGACCTGGCGCAGCGCGGCGGCCGCCGTGGCCGCGTCCGGCTGGGTCAGCGAGCGGGGCGGGTTCTCGTGCACGCTCACCGTCGGCAGGGTGGTGGCCGGTCCGCTGGCGGCGGGGTCGGGCGGGTCGGCGGCCAGGATGGGCGCGCCCGGCGCCCATGACGCCAGAACCACGAGCACCGCCGCAACCCGGATGTCCAGGCACACGCGATCGTTCTCCATCGATGCAATCGCGCCAGTGTGCGCGGCGTGGCGCAGGGTTGGGAGTGACCGATTGTCGCTTCGCCCGGCCGCGGCCGGCGTGCACGGCCATCGCGCCTGGAGGCGCGCGCGGCCCCGCCGGGGGGCGTACGCGGGACGCGCCACGGGCTGCGCGTCAGGTATCCAGTTCGCAGTCCAGGCGGCGTTCGGGCCCCGGCCGCTTGGCGAGCTTGCGCTGCAGCGAGCGCCGATGCATGCCGAGCAGGCGCGCAGCCGCCGCGACGTTGCCGCCGGTCTCGTGCAGCGCCTGCTGGATGTGCTCCCATTCCAGCCGGCCCAAGGGGGTCATGGTCGGCGCCGGGGCGCTGGCAACGGCGTCCATGCGCTCGCCCTTGAGCACGCGCAGCAGCGCTTCCGCCGTCACCGGCTTGGGCAGGTAGTCGTCCGCGCCGCGCTTGATCGCCTCGACCGCGGTCGCCACGCTGGCATAGCCGGTCACCAGCACAATGCGCGTGTTAGCGCAGACTGCGCGCAACGGTTCGATCAGTGCCAGTCCCGATTCGCTGCCCAGATTGAGGTCCAGGAGCACGAAGTCCGGCCGTTCGGCCCGCGCTTCCTGCAGCGCCGTGCGCGCCCCGCTGGCCAGTCGCAGGCGCAGGCCGCGGCGTTCCAGCGAGCGTTTGAGGGTGCGTGCGAACAGCGCGTCGTCTTCGATCAGGAGACCTTGCATGCGTGCATTGTGGCGCGCTGCAGCGGCAGGCGGAAGCGCACCAGGGTGCCGCCGCCCGCGACCGCCTCCATGCGCAGCTCGCCGCCCAGGCGTTCGACCGTGGCATGCGAGAGGGCCAGGCCGACCCCCAGCCCGTCCGGCTTGCTGCTGCGGAACAGCCCGCCGGATCGTTCGCGATTGAAGCCCGGACCGTGATCGCGCACGAAGCCCACCAGCACTTCGCCGGCGGTTTCCAGATGCAGGGCGACGCGCGCATCGCCGCTGCGCTCGCCGGCGTCGGCGGCATTGTTCAGGAGCACCTGCAGCAGGTGGCCGATGCCGGCATCGAAGACGACGTCGGGTGGCGCGGCGACCGCGCCGCTGCGCTCCAGCTCGATGGCCGGGCGTACGAGGCGCCAGCGCGCCACCGCCGCCTCCAGCGCGTGGGCCACCCCTTGCGTTTCGCCCGGGAGCGCATCGGCCGGGGCGGCCAGCTCGCGCACGCGGTCGCGGCAGGCATCCACCAGGCCGGCCATCGCCGCGGCTTCGGCGTGTTCGTCGCCATGCGCCGGCAGGCGTTCGAGCTGGTCTTCGAGCATCAGGGTGAGGGTCGCGAGCGGCGTGTTGAGCTCGTGCGCGACTGCTGCGGCGTGGGTCGCCAGCGCGAGGATGCCTTCATTGCGTGCCCACTGCTCGCGCAGCAGGGCCAGTTCGCGCTCGCGTTCGCGCAGGGCGCGGCCGATGTGAACCAGGAAGAAGGTGACCACGGCCGCCGAGATGACGAACATGACCGCCATGCCGGCGAGGTGCAGGTCGAAGGCACTGTCGAACAGCCCGTCCAGATGCGGCAGCGGTTTTCCATACCAGGCCGATGCCGCATAACAGGCACACGCCAGGAGCGCGGTGGCGAGCACCCAGCGCGCCGGCAGGGACGGGGCGACTAGCGCCACCGGGATCAGGAACAGCGGCGCGAACGGGTTCATCGCGCCGCCGGCCCAGGCGATCAGCCAGCCCAGCACCAGCATGTCCACCGCGACGTGCAGCAGCACTTCCGCCGGATGCGCATGACGGGTGCGCCGCGCGCGCCAGGCGGCCCACAGGTTGAATGCGGCCAGCGCGCCGATGCCCGCCCACAGGGGCGCCGATGCCAGCGGCAGGCGCAGCAGATACACCACCAGAACGACGGTCATCACCTGGCCCGCGAGCGCGAACCAGCGCAGCGTGGCGAGGCTGCCGAGCAGCCCGGGGGGAACGTCATGGCGCATGCCGGCAGTGTAATGCGCCAGCGCGCAGCCCCACGCCACGCGCGGGCACACGGCCATCAGGCACGCCGAGCGCAGCCAGCCACGCCGCTGGCCGCGCAAGTCGACGTGCCCGCGCCGGGCAGCGATTGACGGCGGCTTTCGTTACATTATAACGTTTGCACCGTTTGCGTACCGGCGACGCCGGCCTTGCCCTGGAGCGCCCCATGAAACTTGCCCTTCTCTGCGGCTGCATCGCCGCTGCCTTGTGCTTGCCCGCGTATGCGCGGGATGTCCCGACCACGGCGACCGACGAGGGCGCTCCCGCCGAGCCACGACCGCCTTCCGACGAAGCGGCGACGCGCCTCAACCAGATCGTGGTGAAGGCGGTGCCGCTTGGCCAGCGTGCCGACCAGCTGGTGACCCCGGTGAGCGTGCTCGAAGGCGCTGCCCTCGACGATGCGCGCGCGGCATCGATCGGCCAGACCATCGCCAACGTGCCCGGCGTCAGCACCAGCGCCTATGGCCAGGGCGTTGGCCGGCCGGTCATCCGCGGGCTGGATGGACCGCGCGTGGCGATCCTGGCCGACGGGGTCGGTACGGCCGATGCCTCGGCAATCAGTCAGGACCATGCCGTCACCGTGGAGCCGTTCCTGGCCGACCAGGTGGAGATCCTCAAGGGCCCGTCGACCCTGCTCTACGGCCCGGGAGCGATCGGCGGCGTGGTCAACGTGGTGGACGGACGCATTCCGCAGAAGTCGCCCGAGCAGGGCTTCGCCGGCCGCGCGCAACTGCAGTACGAGGACGTCTCCAATGGTGGCAGCGGCATGTTCCGCATCGATACGGGCAACGACCGCTTCGTGCTGCACGCCGACGGGCTGAAACGGGATCTGGGTGATTATGCGATTCCCGGGCGCACCCTGCCCAACAGTTACGTGCGCGGTGATTCGGGTGCGCTGGGCGGATCGCTGCTCGGAGACTGGGGTTACCTTGGCGTGTCGGTGTCACGCTTCCTGAACAACTACGGCAATCCGGCCGAACCGGGCAATCCCGACGAAGGCGAGGATCCGGTGCACATCGACATGGCGCAGACCCGCTACGAGCTCAAGGGCGCGCTCGAGGCCCCGCTCGCGGGCGTCGAGAAGCTCGAGCTCAGTGCCGCGCGTACCGATTACCAGCACACCGAGTTCGAGGGCGAGGATCCGGCCACGCGCTTCACCAACCGGTCCAGCGAGGGCCGCCTGCTGCTCACCCATGCGCCGCTGGGCGGCTGGCGGGGGGCCGTGGGCATGCAGGCGTCGCGGCGGGATTTCGCCGCGCTCGGCGAGGAAAGCTTCGTGCCGCCCACGCGCACGCGGGCCCTTGGGCTGTTCGCCACCGAGCAGCGCGAATGGGGGCGCCTGAAGCTCGAGCTGGGCGCGCGTGGCGATCGCGAGGAGAGTACGCCCGAAGCGGGCGAGCCGCGCACCTTCCACCCCTACAGCCTCTCGGCAGGCCTGGCGTGGCGCTTCGACGAGGCCTGGCATCTGACCGCCAACCTCGACCGCGCGCAGCGCGCGCCGGCCGAGGAGGAGCTCTACGCCTACGGCCCGCACGAAGCGTCGGCAACCTTCGAGATCGGCGATCCGAACCTGCGCAAGGAAACCGCCAACCAGTTCGAGATCGGCCTGCACCACCATGGCGAATGGGTGGATGCGAAGATCGCGATCTACGCCAACCGCTACGATGATTTCATCTATCTGGCCGATACCGGCGAGGTCGAGGACGACCTGCCGGTGCGCCTGTGGTCGCAGCAGGATGCGAAGTTCCGCGGCGGCGAGGTCGAGGCCACCTTCCACCTTGCCCGCAACGACAGCGGCCACTACGACCTCAAGCTGTGGGCCGACCGCGTGCGCGCCACCCTCGATGGCGGCGGCAACCTGCCGCGCATCCCGGCCGCGCGCCTGGGCACGGAACTCTCCTGGCGCAACGATGCGTGGCGCGCGAGCCTCGGCGCGACGCGCTACTTTGCGCAGGACGACACCGCCGCCCACGAAACGCCCACGCCCGGCTTCACCCTGGTCAACGCCCGCCTGGCCTGGAATTTCGCCAACGGCGAGCGCTCCGGCTGGGAGGCCTTCCTCGGCGGCGAGAACCTGACCAACCAGACCGCGCGCCTGTCCACTTCGCTGGTCAAGGACCAGGTGCCGTTGCCCGGTCGCAATATCAGCCTGGGCGTGCGCGGCTGGTTCTGAACCGGCCATCGGCACGCGCGTCCGGGAAGTGAATGCCGACCGCCGCCAGCACGCCCTGTCCGGACCGACGGCGAGGCGCGCTCAGGCGCTTTGCTTGCGCCGCTTCTCCAGCCGCTTGAGCAGCAGCGAGCGCTTCAGCGCGGACAGGTGGTCGACGAAGACCTTGCCCTGGAGATGATCCATCTCGTGCTGCACGCACACCGCGAGCGGACCCTCGAACTCGCGTTCGATGGCCTGGCCATCCACGTCCTGGAAGGCCACCTTGACCCGCAGTGCGCGGGTCACGTCGGCGAAGATGCCGGGGAAGGACAGGCAGCCTTCCTGGTACACCTGTTCGCCCGAGCTTTCCAGGATGCGGGCGTTGATCAGCGCCATCGGCTGATCGCGCTCCTCGGACATGTCCATCACCAGCACCTGCCGGTGCACGTCGACCTGGGTGGCCGCCAGGCCCACGCCTGGTGCGGCGTACATGGTCTCGAACATGTCCGCCACGAGTTGCTTGAGGGCGGCGTCGAACGTGTCGACCGGCTGTGCCCGGGTGCGCAGGCGGGGATCGGGAAATTCAAGAATTTCAAGTAGAGCCATGCCGGATCACATGCGGGCACAGGGGCGCCATTGCAAGCGGATGGGGCATGGTAGCCCGCAGCACGCGGGCGCGCGACGGCGCCGCACTGGCGCGCCGCCGGCCACGCCGACCTGCACGACTTGCCGCGCTTGCGACGCAGTTCGTTTTCCGCTGGCGGGTTTTTCCACTACACTCGGAAAAACCGCTTGGGGATTAGGGGATTGGCCGCCATGCTTAAAAAGCTGCTTGCGATTTCGGTCGGACTGCTGGTCGCCTTGACCGTGTATGCGGCGGGCGTGGAGTGGACGGACCAGCATCCCGACCGCTACGTCGTCAAGAAGGGCGACACGCTGTGGGGCATTTCCGCGCGCTTCCTGAAGAAGCCCTGGTACTGGCCGGAGATCTGGCAGGCCAACCCGCAGGTCAGGAACCCGCATCTCATCTATCCCGGCGACGAGCTGGTGCTGGCGGGCGGTCATGTCAGTCACGGCGACGGCTCGATCGGGCCGCATGCGCGCGCCACGGCGCTGGACGAAGCCATCCCGCCGATCGAGCTCAGCGACATCAAGCAGTGGCTGAAGGATACCCGCATCGTCGGCGAGCAGGCCTTCGAGAACGCGCCGCACGTGGTCGGCATCGAGGACAACCGCCTGCGCGGCTCCGGTGGGCAACTGGTGTACCTGCGCGGCATCGACGCCGAACCGGGGACCCAGCTCGCCCTGGTGCGCCCGGTCGGCCGCTACTACGACATGCCGCCGGTGCACAAGGGCGAGCCGCGCGAGGTGTACCGGCAGGGCAACAACGCCGATCGCCCGCGCGACTGGCCGGACGCACGCGACGGGCGCCCGGCGCTGCTGTGGCATCACGGCCCGATCGAATACACGTTGCAGGGGCGGGTCCGCTTCCTCGGCTATGAAATGATCGATTTCGGCCGCATCGAGGTGACCCGGCGCGCCGACGTGTCCTCGGCCCTCGTGATCAGCTCGGACTTCGAGATTCGCGCGGGCGACTACGTCCTGCCGATCATCGACCAGCCCTACGACACCCAGTACGTGCCGCATGCGCCAGCCAGCGTGCCCAGGGACATGCGCGTGCTCGCCTTCTCCGATGCCCTGAACGCGGTCGGCCCGCGCCAGGTGGTGGCGCTCTCGCGCGGCAGCGCCGACGGCATCGAGAACGGCCACACCTTCAGCATCTACCAGGCGGGCGAACAGGTCGTCGATCGCACCGATTACCCGGACGCGAGCTTCCGCAAGACGTTTCACCCGGGCAAGTCGAAGGTCACCCTGCCGCCCGAGTTCGTCGGCCACGTGATGGTGTTCCGCACCTTCGAGCGCGTCAGCTATGGCCTGGTGATGGACGCGATCAGGCCGGTGCACATCGGCGATTTCCTGCACGATCCGGATTCGACGCCCTGAGGAGCCGGGAATCGTTGGCGGCAATCGGGAGTCCCAGACGCAGGCTCCTGCGATTCCCGATTCCCGACGCCCACGCGGCCGATGCGCGGTTCCGATGACATGGACAGCACGCACGTCGCGCGCGACGCCTGGCTGATCCTGCTGCGCGCCCCCGGCCTGGGGGCCGCCGCCCTGCGCACGCTGCTGGAGCGCCATGGCGACGCGCCTGCGGCGCTCGCCGCGGCGCGCCGGGGCGAGTTGCCGCGTGTGGTCGAACCGGCCTGCCAGGACTGGCTGCGCGCGCCCGATCCGGACCGCATCGCCGCTGACCGCGCCTGGCTGGCGCTGCCCGGACACGCCCTCGTCACCTGTCTGGATGCGGATTTCCCGGCCCTGCTGGGCGACACGCCCGGTGCCCCGGCCGCCCTGTTCGTGGTGGGCGACGCCAGCCGCCTGTGGTGGCCGCAGGTGGCCATCGTCGGCAGCCGCAATGCCAGCCAGGCCGGCCTGGCCACGGCGCGCGATTTCGCCCGCACCCTGGGTGCGGCCGGCTTCGCCATCACCAGCGGGCTGGCCGAAGGCATCGATGGCGCCGCCCACCAGGCCGCGCTGGATGGCGGCGCGCGCACCATCGCGGTGCTGGGCACCGGTGCGGACCGGGTGTATCCCGAGCGCCACCGTGCGCTGGCCGCACGCATCGCCGGCGAGGGCGCGCTGGTCAGCGAGTTTTCCCCGGGCACGCCGCCGCGGCCCGCCCAGTTCCCCCGCCGCAACCGCATCATCGCCGGGCTCACGCTGGGCACCCTGGTGGTCGAAGCCGGCCTGCGCTCGGGCTCGCTCATCACGGCGCGCAATGCGACCGAAGCCGGGCGCGAGGTGTTCGCCATTCCCGGTTCCATCCACAATCCTCTGGCGCGCGGCTGTCACCAGTTGATCCGGCAGGGCGCCAAGCTGGTGGAGACGGCGGCCGAGATCGTCGAGGAACTGGCCCCGCTGGCCGAACGCCTGGGCGCCAGCCTGCGCCAGCGCCTGTCCGAGTCGCCCGCGCCGGCCGGCGCCGGCCACGTGCAGCCGGTGGGCTGCACGCGCGAGACCGATCCGGAGTACGCCCGCCTGTTCGCGGCGCTGGGCACCGAAACGCTGGGCATCGACCAGCTTGCCGAGCGCAGCGGCCTGGAGGTGGCGACGCTTTCCTCGATGCTGCTGATGCTGGAACTGGAAGGCGTCATCGTGGTTCGCCACGGCGGTTACGCGCGGCGGATTGGCGCCCCAAGCTGAACGCCGGCAACGGCCCGGCTTGCATCGCGCAAGCGCGCGCACCCACAATCCGCCGCCGCCACACTGCTTGACAGCCCTGCGCGGGGCGTGTTTCCACTAGAAGAGGGCCGGCATCGGCCGCCCACCGTTTCCCTCCCTGTCGGCAAGGCCCCAGGGCGGGGCAAGGATTGCAATGGCAAAGAATCTCCTGATCGTCGAATCGCCCGCCAAGGCCAAGACGATCAACAAGTATCTTGGCAGCGACTTCCAGGTGCTGGCGTCCTACGGCCACGTGCGCGATCTGGTGCCCAAGGAGGGTGCCGTCGATCCCGAGCGCCAGTTCGCCATGCACTACGAGGTCATCGACCGCAACCAGCGCCACGTCGATGCGATCGCCAAGGCGGCCAAGGGCGCCGAGGCGCTCTACCTCGCCACCGACCTGGATCGCGAAGGCGAGGCGATCTCCTGGCACATTGCGGAAATCCTGAAGTCGCGGCGGCTGCTCGAGCACAAGAAGGTCTACCGGGTGGTGTTTTCCGAGATCACCCCGCGTGCGATCAGGGAAGCGGTGGCCAATCCGCGCGAGCTGTCGATGGACCTGGTGAACGCCCAGCAGGCCCGCCGCGCGCTCGATTACCTGGTGGGCTTCAACCTTTCGCCGGTGCTCTGGCGCAAGGTGCAGCGCGGCCTCTCGGCCGGCCGGGTACAGTCGCCGGCGCTGCGCATGATCGTCGAGCGCGAGGAGGAAATCGAAGCCTTCAAGGCGCGCGAGTACTGGAGCATCGAAGCCGATTGCGCGCACCCGGACCAGGCGTTCAAGGCGCGCCTGTGGCGTCTGCGCGGCAAGAAGTTCGAGCAGTTCGACCTCACCAACGAGGCGGATGCGACGGCGGCGCGGCAGGCACTGGAACGCTCCGCCCAGGGACGCCTGGTCGTTGCCAACGTGGAATCGAAGGAGCGCAAGCGCCGCCCGGCGCCGCCCTTCACCACCTCGACGCTGCAGCAGGAAGCAGCGCGCAAGCTGGGCTTTTCCACCAGCCGCACGATGAAGATCGCGCAGGGCCTGTACGAAGGCGTGGCGCTGGGTGAGGAGGGCGTGGTCGGCCTCATCACCTACATGCGTACCGATGCGGTGTCGCTGTCGATGGACGCGATCCACGCACTGCGCGAGGTGATCGGCCGCGACTTCGGTGCGCGGGCCCTGCCCGAGCAACCGCACTTCTACCGCAACAAGTCCAAGAATGCCCAGGAAGCCCACGAAGCGATCCGCCCGACCTCCGCCGCGCACCGGCCGCGGGACATCGCCCATTACCTCAATGAAGAACAGCGCAAGCTCTACGAGTTGATCTGGAAGCGTGCCGTTGCCTCGCAGATGCAGCACGCCACGCTCAACACCGTGTCGGTCGACCTGGACGCCGGCGGCGATTCGCTGTTCCGCGCCAGTGGCACCACCGTGGTCGATCCGGGCTTCCTGGCGGTGTACGAGGAAGGCCGCGATGCCAGGAAGGCCGAGGACGAGGACGAGGGACGCAAGCTGCCAGCCATGCAGATCGGCGAGCCGGTACCGCTGCTCGCGATCCATGCCGGCCAGCACTTCACCGAGCCGCCGCCGCGCTACTCGGAGGCCTCCCTGGTCAAGACGCTGGAGGAGTACGGGATCGGCCGTCCGTCCACCTACGCGAGCATCATCCAGGTGCTGCTGAACCGCGAGTACGTGATCCTCGAAAGCCGCCGCTTCAGGCCCACCGACGTCGGCCGGGCGGTGGCCAGATTCCTCTCCGCCCACTTTGCGCAGTATGTCGATTACGAGTTCACGGCCAAGCTCGAGGACGAGCTCGATGCCGTCAGCCGCGGCGAGGACGACTGGGTGCCGCTGCTGGAGAAGTTCTGGCGCCCGTTCAAGGCCCGGGTCGATGAAAAGAGCGAGACGGTGGACCGCTCGGAAGCCACCGGGGCGCGCGAACTCGGCATCGATCCGAAGTCCGGCAAGCCCGTCTCGGTACGCCTTGGACGATTCGGGCCGTACGCGGCGATCGGCACCAAGGACGATGAGGAGAAGCCGCGCTTCGCTTCGCTGCGTCCCGGCCAGAGCATGCACACCCTCACGCTGGATGAGGCGCTGGAGCTCTTCAAGCTTCCGCGCCAGCTCGGCCAGGCGGAAGATGGCGAGGAAGTCACCGTCGGCATCGGCCGCTTCGGACCGTTCGTGAAGCACGGCACGCAATATGCGTCACTCCAGGCGGAGGACGATCCCTACACGATCGAACTGGCGCGCGCACTGGAGCTTCTGCGCGCCAAGGCCGAAGCCGCCGCGAACCGCATCATCCACGACTTCGGCAACGGCATCCAGGTGCTGAACGGACGCTACGGCCCCTACATCACCGATGGCGACAAGAATGCGCGCATTCCCAAGGACCGGGAGCCGCGCGAGCTGACCGAGGCCGAATGCATCGAGCTGCTGGCGGCTGCGCCGGCCCGCGCCAAGCGCGGCGGCCGCCGCTTTGGCGCTGCACGTGCGGGCGCCACGAATGCCGCGGGCAAGCCCGCAGCCAAGGCGGCGCGCAAGGCGCCGGCAAAGCAGGCGGCGGCGAAGAAGACGACCGCGAAGAAGGCGCCGGCGAAGAAGGCAGCGGCGAAAAAGGCAGCCACGAAGAAGGCCGCCGCCAGCAAGGCTCCGGCCGGGCGCGCGCCGCCGGCGAAGGCCTGATCGGCCGCCTCGCGTGGGCGCAGCACGCGCGCCGGCACAGGTAAACGATCGTCAACATCGGCCGGTGGGCCATCCGGAGCCTTTCCGGGCGGACTATAGTCGTGGGCGGCTCCGCAAGTCAGGGCCCCGCCATGTCACATCGCGAAGATGCATCCGCCTACCACGCCTTGCGCGCGCGCTACGCGGCCTCGCTGGTCAGCAAGCACCGTCAGCTGGCACGTGCGTGGGCCATGCTGCAGGGCGGTGGCGGGCGGCCCGAGGCGCGCGAGCAGCTGATTGCCCAGCTGCATCGCCTGTGCGGTTCGGCAAGCGCCTACGGTTATCCCGCGATTGGCCTCAGCGCCTGCGAGGCCGAGCGCTGCCTGGTGGCGCTTGGCACCGCCGACCGCGCGCTCGAGCGGGCGGTAAACGCTCTGCTGGCCGAAATCGAGGCGGTCATCGCAGCCCAGGCCGCGGCCAGCGGCGATGCCTGCAACATCATCCTGCTGATGGGGGCGAGCACCTCCGCCGACTGGCTGGCGCCGACCCTGCGCGCGCGCGGGTGCCACGTGCAGCGGGTTGCCGACACCGCAATGCTATGGCCGCTACTGGCCGGTTCGGTGTGCCACGCCGTGGTCCTGGACGCGTCCGTGGCGCCGCCGCTCATCAGCGCCGTCGTGCGGGGCGTGCGCGAAACGCCCAGTCCGCTGGTTCCACTCCTGATCGGCTACTGCACCGAAGGAGCGGCGGGCGCGGCTGAGGTCGCGCTGGCTGCAGGCTGCGACGCCGTCATGACCGAGGGTGATGGCGTGGAGCGCCTGCTGGAGCTGGTAGGGGCCGCGCACGGGCGCGGCGGGCCGGCGCAAGGCGCCGCGCCAACCTGATGCGCGGGCCGGCGCGCCGGCGCTTCAGCCGGCCAGGCGCCGCAGCAGCCTTCGCCACGCGGTCGCAGGGCGCAGGCTGGAGTCGGCCGGGAGTTCCGTGGCCGCGGGTTGCGGCAGGCGTCCGAACACGCCCTGGCGACCGGCCGCGGAGCGCAGGTCGAAGACCCGCTGGTTGTCCACCGTGGCCTTGAAGCTGCGCGCGGCAGCCTCCGCCGAGCGATACGCGTGGAAGATGCCGCGGGCCGGTCCGCTGGTCGGGTGGTGCTGGTAGTAGACCTGCGGCCAGCCCAGGCTTTCCAGCAGCTCGAACATGCACTCGGGGTTCGGGCCCCACCAGTTGGAGTGGTCGCCGTTCAGCGTATCGCGCGGGTAGAACACCATGCCCGGCCGGTCCAGCGCCAGCAGGTCCTGGTGCGTCTCGATCACCAGCGCCTCGCGCGCGAGCGCCGCGGCATTCTTCAGCACGGCGAGCGGATCATGCATGTGGTAGAAGACGCCCAGGAACAGCACCACGTCCACCGCGGCGAGCGGGCCGGGCAGGTCGGTCGGATCGATCACCACGGCCTCGATATCCAGGCCCAGGCATTCGCGTGCCAGGTCGAAGGTCTCGCGGCCTCGGAACACCGGCAGCTGCCAGCACAGGCTGTCCGAGGCGATCACGCGCGCCGCACCGGCACGCTTGGCCGCGAACGCGAAATAGCCGTTCCAGCTGCCGATGTCGAGCACCTCGCGCCCGGCAAGTTCCAGCGGCCCGAGAATGGCGGCGCGTTCCTGCTCCAGCAGTTGCGCCGACTTGCCGCCCTTGATCTCCAGGTCGGGGAAGAGGCGGATCGAATGATGCCAGTACACCTCGGCCAGTTCGGCCGCGCGTGCGCGCAGCGCCTGCTCATCGTACATCCGCGTCATTCCTTGCCAGTGGAACCGCGATCGTAGCAGCCCGCGCGTGGCGTGCCCGCATGGTCAATGCGGTTCGAGCCGGGCCACAAAGCGCGCGCCCCCCAGGCTGGGCGAGCGGTCCACCACGAGGGCGCCGTGGTAGGCCTTGAGCATGTCCTGCACGATGGCCAGGCCAATGCCGTGGCCCTGCACCCGCTCGTCGCCACGTACGCCGCGTTGCAGCATGCGTTCCACCTGGTCCGCCGGGATGCCCGGCCCGTCGTCCTCGACGCACAGTTCCAGTCCCGCCCGCCGGCTGCCGTCCAGGATCGGCCGGGCACTCAGCAGCACGCGGCGGCGCGCCCACTTGAAGGCGTTTTCCAGCAGGTTGCCGAGCAGTTCCATGAGGTCGCCCTGGTCACCGTGGAAGCGTGCTGCCGGGTCGATGTCGAACTCGCACAGGATCGCCTTGGCCGCGTGCACCTTCTCCAGGCTGCGCACGATTTCCTCGGCGAAGGAGTCGATCGGCAGCGGCGCGGCGAAGGTCTGGTGGCCGCTGGTGGCAGCGCGCGAAAGCTGATAGGCGACGATCTCGTCCATGCGCCCGACCTGCTCGAGCACGGTCCAGCGCAGGGTTTCATGGTCGCTGCCGTTCTCCAGCTGGCTGCGCATGACGGCCAGCGGGGTCTTCAGGCTATGCGCAAGGTCGGACAGGGTATTGCGATAGCGCACGGCACGTTCGCGTTCGCCGTCGATGAAGGCGTTGATGCTGCGGGTCAGGCCGGCCAGCTCGATCGGGTAGACCTGGCCCAGGCGCTCGTTCGTGCCGCGTTCCACCCGCCGCAGGTCGGCGCTGACGCGACGCAGGGGCGCCAGGCTCCAGCGCAGCACGCCGGAGAGCAGCAGCAGCAGCACCACGCCGAGCACGCCCAGCCAGGTCAGCAGGGTGCGCCGGTAGATGTTGACCTGGGCACGCAGCGAGCGGTCGTCCTCGGCCACGTAGAAGGTCAGGTGCAGCGGGTTCTTGCCGTTGACGTTCCAGTCCACCCCCTGGGCCAGCACATACAGGCTGCCCACCGGGGTTTCCAGCGGGCCCTCGAAGCGCGCCGGGCCGCGCGGCAGCGGCGCGGAGAAGGGCAGGTCGCGGCCCAGCGCCGAGGGCGAGCGCCAGCCGTCGTCACGGCCGCCGACGATATGCGCGCCGACGATGCCGGCGTAGAGCCCGCTCGTCACCGGCTCGTCGAAGCGTGGATCGGGACCGATCTCGGGCGGAATCAGGGTGCCCGCGCGGGTCGTGTCCGAACCGGCGAGATAGGCGTAAAGATAGCCCTGCAGGCGATCGCGCAGGGTGCTCTCGCTGGCCTCCACGAAGGCGCGGTCGAGCGCCACGAACGCCAGCGCGAGAAAACCGGCCAGTACCACCACCGCCGCGGCCAGCGAGCGGGTCTGCAGCGAGAGCGGGCGCGCCATCCGGGAGCCTTTCGGGCCTATGGAATCAGTTGCGCAAGCCGCCGGCGCGGGGACGCTCCGGCACGAAGCCGGCGCCGCGCTGGCGGTCTTGCCGCCGCTGCATCATAAGCCGGACAGGCAGCGTCAGGCGCGATCCACGGCCGGAACCGGCGTCTCCTCGGGGATTTCGGTGCGCTCCAGCGCAAAGCGGTAGCCGCGGCCGCGCACGGTCTCGATCGGCTTGATGGTGTTCTCCGGGTCGAGCTTGCGCCGCAGGCGACCGATGAAGACCTCGAGCACATTGGAATCGCGGTCGAAATCCTGCTGGTAGATGTGTTCGGTGAGGTCGGCCTTGGAAACCAGCTCGCCCGCATGCAGCATCAGGTATTCGAGCACCTTGTACTCGTAGCTGGTGAGATCCACCGGGCTGTCGTTCACCGAGACCGTCTGTGCGGTGGTGTCCAGCACCACCGGGCCGCATTCGAGCATGGGACGCGACCAGCCGCTGGCGCGGCGCACCAGCGCGTTCATGCGTGCCAGAAGCTCTTCCACATGGAAGGGCTTGACCATGTAGTCGTCGGCGCCGTTCTTCAGACCCTGGACCTTGTCCTGCCAGCTCGAGCGTGCGGTGAGGATGAGGATCGGGTAGGACTGGCCGGCCTCGCGCAGCTGGCGCACCAGCTCCATGCCGGACAGCTTGGGCAGGCCCAGATCGATGATGGCCACGTCAAACGGCACCTCGCGGCCGAGGTAGAGGCCTTCCTCGCCGTCACCGGCCGCATCCACGGCGAAGCCGTCACGCTTGAGGCGAGCCGCCAGAGTCTCGCGCAACGGCGCCTCGTCTTCCACCAGCAATACGCGCATGTCCTGTCTCCCTGTTCGGGCCTGCCGGCGCACGGCAGGCTATTGTTCGGCAGCGATCTGCACGACGCGCACCTGGCCGTCGTGCGTGAGCACCTTGATGCGGTAGAACTTGCGTTTGCCGAGGCGCAAGGTCTGTACCGCCAGCACCTTGCCGCCGGTTTCCTGCTGCGCCTGGGCGACCGCCTCCTGCACGCTGATCTCGCGCGCCCCGACCGGCCCGGCTACCAGCAACGTGGCAATGAATGCCAGCGGCCAGGCCTTTCGCAAGATTTGCAAATCTGTGCCCTCGAAGCGAGCGCCAGCAAGATGACCGGCGTGTTCCGCAGTGTCGTCACAATGCATTGAATTGGCGCTGAATTCGCCGGCTGCACGGCAATCGGCTTCAGAAGATCTCGGCTACGCAGCAACGCAGGCTGCCGCCCGCGCATTCGATGGCGTCCAGCTCCGCCGTCCCCAGCGTGAACCCGGCACGCGCCAGCGCAGCCCGCTGGTCGGGTCGCAGTGCGTCGGCGCCGCGCGTGCTGAACCACGCGCGCCCGGGCGTCAGGGCGATGGCGTTGCCGGCGAAGGCGCGCTTTTGCGTCCCGTCCAGCGTGATGCTGCCGGGATAGGCGGCGAGGATCGCTTCGGCGACCGCCGGCTCGCGCAAGCCCTGCGGCGCGAGCACGGCCAGGCGACCGGCGAGCAGGGCCAGCACCACGTTGGTGTGATATTCGCCGGGCGCGAGTTCGAACGCAAAGGTCAGCCGCAGACCGAAGGCCGCATGCATGGCGCGCGCGCCGGCCAGGTCGCAGCGCTCCGACAGACCGCAGAAACCGATGCCGCGGGCGCGATCGATGACCAGCGCACCCGTCAGCTCGGCGACCAGATCCGTGCGCCCGGACAGATCGATGCTGGCATAGCCGAGCAGGTCGCGGAAGAAGCCGCGGATGTCGCTGCGCTGCGCTTCGCGCTGGCGCACCGCGTGGCGCATGCGGCCGATCAGGAGGCGCCCGCACGTCGTCGCATACACGTTGTTGGGAAAGAGGTCGTCCGGGCAGGCGGGGTCGCCGGGGAAGCCGAATACCGGCAGGTCGGCGCCAAGCGCGCGCACCAGTTCCGCGTGCTGCCGGCGCATGCGCTCCGGATCCGGCGGCGCGGCGAGATCCATGTAGCGGTTGTCGCGCGCCGATTCGCGCGCCAGTTCCGTGGCCGCCGGGCTGACCAGGAAGGCGGCACGTGCGCTGGCCGGCGCGCGGGGCGGGAAGCGTTCCTGCGAGAAGGCGGCGAGGAAGGCCGCGGGATCGGTGACGAACATGGTGCCTGCGCTGGACAGCCGGACCGGAGCCGGCGACCCCGTATTGAAGCACGCTGCACGTTGCAGGGGCAGGGGCCTCAGCGCTGCCCGCCGATGACCTCGCGATGGCGGAAGCAATCGACCAGGTGGTCGTTGACCATGCCGCTGGCCTGCATGAAGGCATAGCAGATGGTGGCCCCGACAAAGCGGAAGCCGCGCTTGCGCAGGTCCCTGGCCATGCGCTCGGAATGCCCGCTGGTGGCGGGTACGTCGACGGGGCTGCGCCAGGCATTGCAGATGGGCGTGCCATCGACGAAGTCCCACAGCAGGGTGTCCAGGCTGCCGCGTTCGGCGATGGCCGCCAGCGCCGCGCGTGCGTTGTCGCGCACGGAGCTGATCTTCAGGCGGTTGCGGATCAGCCCGGGGTCGCCCAGCAGTTCCTCGATGCGCCGGTCGTCCAGCTGCGCGCAGGCAGCGAGGTCGAAGCCGGCGAAGGCGCGCCGGTAGTGCTCGCGCTTGTCGAGCACCGTGCGCCAGGCAAGCCCGGCCTGCGCGCCTTCCAGGCACAGCAGCTCGAAGAGCGCGCGGTCGTCATGCAACGGCAGGCCCCATTCCGTGTCGTGGTAGGCGCGCAGGTTGGCGGCCACCTCGGGGCCGGCCCAGGCACACCGCATTCTTCGATCGTCGTGCATGCCTGCCTGCACTCCTGGCGGACGCAGACCCCTATGATAAGCGCCCCGTTGCCAGCGCCTGCCGCCGTGCCTGTCGATTCGTCCCGCCGCCGCGCGCTGGCCATGCTGATCCTGCTCAGCCTGATCTGGAGCTACAACTGGATCGTCATGAAGCAGGCGCTGCACTATTCCGGGCCGTTCGAGTTCGCGGCGCTGCGCTACGTGTTCGGCACGGCCGTCCTGTTCCTTGTGCTGCTGCTGCGCGGCGCATCACTGCGACCGCCGCCGCTGGCGCCGACGATCCTGGTGGGTCTGTCGCAGACCACGGTGTTCCAGGCCCTGGTGCAGTGGGCACTGGTCGATGGTGGCGCCGGCAAGACGGCGCTGCTCGCCTACACCATGCCGTTCTGGGTGGTCTTGATCGGCTGGGCGGTGTTCCGCGAGCGGCCTGCTCCGCGGGTCTGGGCCAGTCTCGGCCTTGCCGCGATCGGACTGCTCCTGGTACTGGCGCCGTGGCGCAGCGGCGGCGACCTGCCGAGCGCGCTGCTGGCGCTCGCCGGTGGCGTCGGCTGGGCGATCGGCGTGATCGGCAGCAAACGTGCATTCCAGCGTGGCGGCATCGATGCGCTGTCGCTGACCGCCTGGCAGATGCTGGTCGGCGCCATCGGCCTGGTGGTCATCGCGCTGGCCGTGCCGGAGCGGCCGATCGAGTGGGCCGCCTGGTTCTGGGCCGCGCTGGCCTACAATGCGGTGCTTTCCTCGGGCCTGGCCTGGCTCCTATGGTCGAGCATCGTCGCACGCCTGCCGGCGCACATCGCCGGCCTGTCCAGTCTGGCGATCCCGGTGGCCGGCATCGGCTTCGCCTGGGCGGTGCTGGGTGAACGCCCGACGGGTACCGACGCCGCCGGCATCGTGCTGATTCTCGGCGCGCTGGCGCTCGCCACGCTGAAATTCCGCCGCGCCTGACGAAGCGCGGCCTTCAACTCGGGGCAAGACCTGGCGAGCCTGCGCAGCCAGCGGCCCGGCCCGGCCCGCGGGCGAACCGCCCCGGCGGGGTTGGGCAGTTGTTCATTCCGCCCCATCCCGGTCGCGTGCCCGCACCCGCACCGCTCACCAGGGCAAGGCGTCCAGATCGACGTTGCCGCCCGACAGGAGCACGCCGATGCGGTAGCCATCCAGGCGTTCGCGCTGCGCCAGCACGGCGGCCAGGGCGATGGCCGCGGACGGCTCGACGACCAGCTTCAGGCGCTCGAAGACCAGGCGCATGGCGGCAATCGTATCGACATCGTCGACCGTCGGTACCTCGATTGCGTGTTCGCGCAGGATGGCGAAATTGATCGCGCCCAGCGTGCCGCGCAAGCCGTCGCAAAGCGTGTCGGGGATCCCATCGGTCACGCGCTTGCTGCGCGCGAGCGATGCCGCCGCATCCGCCGCGCCGGCCGGTTCTGCGGCCAGCACCAGCATGCCCGGATGCAGTGCCTGGGCGACGATGGCGCTGCCGGCGGCAAGGCCGCCGCCACCGATCGGCACCACCAGTGCGTCCAGCGGGCCGGTTTCGATGAGCAACTCCAGGGCCGCCGTGCCCTGGCCGGCGATGACCGCCGGGTCGGTATAGGGATGCACCAGGGTGGCGCCGGTGGCCGCGCGCACGGCCTCGGCGCCGGCTTCGCGCGCGGCCATGCTGGCGGCGCAGCGATGCAGGGTGGCGCCGTAGGCCAGGATGGCCGCGAGCTTGGATTTCACGGCGCCTTCCGGCACCACGACGTGCGCCGGGATGCCGCGCGTGCGTGCGGCCAGCGCAAGCGCCGCGCCATGGTTGCCCGAGGAGTGCGTGACCACGCCCCGCGCCGCGACCTCGGCCGGCAGCGACCACACGGCGTTGCAGGCGCCGCGGAACTTGAATGCGCCGCTGCGCTGCAGGTTTTCGCACTTGAAATGGAGCTCGGCACCGGCCAGTGCATCCAGCGAGCGCGAACGGCGCACCGGTGAGCGATGGGCATGCCGCGCAATGCGCTGGGCGGCGGCTTCGATGTCGGCGAACGTGGGAAAGCGGGTGTTCGACATGCGTGGCGGCGCCGGAAGCAGGGAGAGCGGACACGATACACAGGCTCCGGACATGCGTGCTAGCCTGCCGGGCGCCCGCCATCCACCAAGACCATGAACGATTCCAGCGGTGCCACGCCCCGTGTATTCCTGCGCGATTATCGCGCCTCGGCCTGGCGCATCGAGCACATCGAGCTCACGTTTGACCTCGATCCCGACGCCACCGAGGTCGCGGCGCGCCTGGTCGTGGCGGTCGACCCGGCCCAGTCGGGGGCGCCACTGGTGCTCGACGCCGAACAGCTGGAACTGCTCGAGGTGCGGGTCGATGGCCAGGCGCTCGATCCGGCGCAATGGAAATACGCCGGCGCCCACCTGACCCTGTCCGGGTTGCCTGCGCACGCGGTGGTGGAAACGCGCGTGCGCATCGTGCCGGCGCACAACACGGCGCTCGAAGGCCTGTACCTGAGCGGCAGCCGCGAACAGGGCTTCCTGCTGACCCAGTGCGAAGCCGAGGGTTTCCGCCGCATCACCCCGTTCCCCGATCGACCCGACGTGCTGGCGCGCTACACGGTGACGCTGCGCGCGGATCGGGCGCGCTATCCGCTGCTGCTTGCCAACGGCAATGCCGAGGCGGCCGGCGAACTTGCCGATGGTCGCCATTGGGCGCGCTTCGTCGATCCGCACCCCAAGCCCAGCTACCTGTTCGCACTGGTGGCCGGTCGCCTGGAAACCCTCAGCGACCGCTTCACCACGAGCGAAGGCCGCCAGGTGCAGCTGTTCATCCACGCCGAAGCCGAGGCCATCGGCCGCTGCGCCTGGGCCATGCAGTGCCTGAAGCGGGCGATGGCCTGGGATGAGGCGCGCTTCGGGCGCTGCTACGACCTCGACCAGTTCCATATCGTCGCCACGCACGACTTCACCATGGGCGCGATGGAGAACAAGGGTCTCAACATCTTCAATGCAAAGTACCTGCTGGCCGACCCGGACAGTGCCACCGATGACGATTACCGCCACGTGCTGGCGGTGATCGGGCACGAATACTTCCACAACTGGAGCGGCAACCGCGTCACCTGCCGCGACTGGTTCCAGCTGTGCCTGAAGGAAGGCCTGACGGTCTATCGCGAGCAGGAGTTCGAAGCCGATTGCGCCTCGCGCACCTTGCGGCGCATCGAAGACGTCAAGACGCTGTGGCGCGTGCAATTCAGCGAGGATGGCGGGCCCCTGGCGCATCCAGTACGTCCCGCCCAGTACCGCGAAATCAACAATTTCTATACCGCCACGGTGTACGAGAAGGGCGCCGAGATCGTGCGCATGCTCGCCAGCGTGCTTGGCCGCGAGGGCTTTCGGCGCGGTCTGGATCTCTATTTCATGCGTCACGACGGCCAGGCCGTGACGGTGGAGGACTTTCTCGCCGCCCTGGGTGAGGCCAATGGCCGCGACCTGTCGCCCTGGCTGGCCTGGTACACCCAGGCCGGCACGCCCGAAGTGCAGGCGCGCATCCGCCACGATGCGTCCACCGCCACGCTCGAGCTCGAACTGCGCCAACACACTGCGGCCACCGCGGGCCAGCCGGACAAGCAGGCCCTGCCGATACCGATCGATGTCGCCCTGTTCGACCCCGCCGGTGCGGCCTTGCCGCTGCGCCTGGCGGGCGAGATCGAGCCGGTCGGGCGCGAGCGCATCCTGTTGCTCGAAGCGCCCGCGGCCAGCTTCTGCTTCTGCGACATCGGCGCTGCACCGACCGCGTCCCTGCTGCGCGGCTTTTCCGCCCCGGTGCGTCTGCACCAGGATCTCGACGCGGCCGCGCTGGCCGCCCTGGTTCGCCACGAGAGCGAAGGCTTCAACCGCTGGCTTGCCGCCGACACCCTGGTGCGTCGGCTGTTCGCCCAGTTGCTGGAGCACGGGCGGCCGGAAGCCGGCGACGTGGCCGCCTGGACCGGCAGCCTGCACAGGGCCCTGGAGGAAACCGACATCGATCCGGCCCTGGCTGCCGAACAGCTGACCTTGCCGGACGCCGCCTCGCTCGCCGCCGACCGCAACGGGATCGATCCGGAAGCAGTGCACGCGGCGCGCGTCGGGCTCCAAGGCGCGCTCGGGCAGGCGCTGGAAGATTCCCTGCTGGCTATCTGTGGCCGACTGGCCAGCCTGGATGGCAGGGCAAGCGACCTGGCCAGCCAGGCCGGCCGGCGCTTGCGCAACGCCTGCCTGGCCGCGCTGTGCCACGCCGGCGCGCGCCACCTGGCGCTGGCCCGTGCGCAGTTCGCGGCGGCGCGCAACCTCACCGACCGCCTGGCGGCAATGGCCGCCCTGCTGGACCATGGGGCGGGCGATGCCGATGCGGTCCTGGCGGCGTTTGCCGCGCGGCATGCCGGCAACCCCCTGGTGCTGGACAAGTGGTTCGCGCTGCAGGCGAGCGTCGCGCATCCGGACACGGTCACGCGGGTCGAGGCGCTGACGGCGCACCCCGACTTCCACTGGAGCAATCCGAACAACGTGCATGCCCTGCTGGGCAGTTTCGCCCTGCGCAACCTGCGCGGCTTCCATCGCCCCGACGGCGCCGGCTACCGCTGCGTCGCCGAGGCGATCCTGCGCCTCGATTCTCCCACCCCGCAGGTCGCGGCGCGGCTCGCCACCGCGTTCGGCGGCTGGCGCCGCCTGGAGCCTGCGCGTCGTCGCCTGATGCATGCGGAACTTGAACGCATGGCGGCGCGTGCGCAGCTTTCACCGGATCTCGCCGATATCCTGGCCCGCACGCTGGCGCAGTGAACGGCGGCTGCGCGCCGAACAGGCGGTGCGTGACACCCAGCGCCGACGCCTGACCCGTGGCGGCGCGCCACCGTGGCGGGCGCGGCCGCGGCCTTCACACGCTGTTTCCTGGCGATGCGGTGACCGCGGCGGAAGACAAAATAAAAGGCCGCGCTTGCGCGCGGCCCCCGGCCCCTGTTCCTGCTGCCGATTCGGTTATGCGGGAAGGCGGTTGAGCGCTTCGCTGATCTGGGCGCAGCGCATTTCGAGCTGGTCCACCTGCAGCTCGCGGGCTTCACCGCGCGCGGCGTCGATGGCCATTTCGAGGCGCCCCAGTTCGATCATGAGATCGTGACGAAGAAACAGTGGATTGATGCTCATCGTGGCAACGGTATTCATCTTGAGACCTCCGGCACGGGCTGCTTGCCTGCCCATTGGGTATGCAGCAAATGCCGTGCCAAGGCCTCGAATGTCCTCCCGCCGCGCGGAAAATGGCGATCAGCGAGCAATCGCGACGTGCGACGTCGCAAACTGACAGCACCCGCCGTGTCTGCGCTTGCTGCGTGCGGCAGCCATTGGCCAAGTACGTCACACTTTGCCAATGGCTTGAATCGGTATACTATGCAGCCAGACGTGAAAAAGCCGGCTTGCGCCGGCTTCTCCAAGCGTCACGACGGTTTCCCGATCACTGGCGCCCGGTACCAACGGTTCTCCTGGATCCCCCTGTTCCTGGAACCACCGGGCGCCAGCCTCCCTCTCCGCATCCCTCCCGCAGCGCATTCGTGGCTGGTAAAGCCCTCCCACCGGCGCAACCGGCCCCTGAATTCCGGTGTGCCGACGTGCTCGCAAACGCCGCGCGCCGGTGGGAGTGCCCTTGGCAGTAGCAGGTTTCGTGCCACCCGCGCTGGCACGTTAGAATGCCGCGCCACGGGCGCCGACGGGCCATCATGCATATCCGGCGCGACGCGAAGTTGCGCAAGATGTACGAAAGTGACGCGCGTGTTCGTTGCGCGGATTGCGCGGACGGCGGCCGGGTCACCTGACGAGAACAGGATGTTCGAGTGTGGTGACCGACGGTGCCGGCACGCTGCGCTGAACGAAGGGCTGGAAGCATGTACGACTACGACGTGATAGTTGTCGGCGGTGGTCACGCCGGCACCGAAGCCGCGCTGGCCAGCGCGCGCTGCGGTGCCCGCACCCTGCTGCTGACGCACAATTTCGAAACGATCGGCGCGATGAGCTGCAACCCGGCCATCGGCGGCATCGGCAAGGGCCAGCTCGTGCGCGAGATCGATGCGCTCGGCGGGGCCATGGCGCAGGCCGCCGACGCGGCCGGCATCCAGTGGCGCGTGCTCAACCGGTCCAAGGGGCCGGCCGTGCGCGCGACGCGCTGCCAGGCGGACCGGGCCCTGTATCGCGCCGCGATCCGGCGCACGGTGGAGCATCAGCCGGGCCTCACCCTGTTCCAGCAGGGCGTGGATGCGCTGAAGATCGAGCAGGGCCGCGTCACCGGCGTCATCACCCAGTCGGGCCTGGAGTTCGCCGCGCGCGCCGTCGTGCTGACCGTCGGCACCTTCCTTGCCGGGCGCATCCATGTCGGGATGACCCAGCAGGCTGGTGGGCGTGCCGGTGATGCGCCGGCGCAGCGGCTGGCCGAGAGCCTGCGTGCACTTGGCCTGCCGGTCGGGCGACTCAAGACCGGCACGCCGCCGCGCCTGGACGGGCGCAGCATCGACTGGACGCGCCTGGCCGAGCAGCGCGGCGATGATCCGCCGCCGGTGTTTTCCTTCCTCGGCACGCCTGCCGATCATCCGCGCCAGGTGAGCTGCTGGATCACGCATACGGCCGCGCGCACGCACGACATCATCCGCGGCGCGCTGGATCGCTCGCCCCTCTACGGCGGCGTCATCGAAGGCGTCGGCCCGCGCTACTGCCCGTCGATCGAAGACAAGGTGGTGCGTTTCGCCGACAAGCAAAGCCACCAGATCTTCCTCGAACCGGAAGGCCTGGACAGCCACGAAATCTACCCGAACGGCATCTCCACCTCGCTGCCCTTCGATGTCCAGGTGGCGCTGGTGCATTCGATTCCCGGGCTGGAGCATGCACACCTGACCCGTCCGGGGTATGCCATCGAGTACGACTACTTCGATCCGCGCGCGCTCAAGGCGTCGCTGGAAACCAGGGCCGTGGAGGCGCTCTGGTTCGCGGGCCAGATCAATGGCACGACCGGCTACGAGGAGGCGGCGGCGCAGGGACTGATTGCCGGTCTCAACGCGGCGCGCGCCACGCAGGGCAAGCCGGCATGGACGCCGCGCCGTGACGAGGCCTACATCGGCGTGCTGATCGACGACCTGGTCACCAACGGCACGCGCGAGCCGTACCGCATGTTCACCTCGCGCGCCGAGTACCGTCTGCACCTGCGCGAGGACAACGCCGACCTGCGCCTGACCGAACAGGGCCACCAGCTTGGTTGCGTGCCGGCCGAGCGGCACGCGGCGCTGTTGCGCAAGCGTGAGGCGGTGGAGCGGGAAACCGCGCGCCTGCGCGCACTGTGGGCCTCACCCGGCAACGCGCTGGGGCGGGCGGTGGAATGCGAGCTTGGCATCGCGCTCAGCCGCGAGACGAGCACACTCGACCTGCTGCGCCGACCCGAAGTGGGCTACCACGCGCTGGCGGCGATCGCAGGCATCGCGCCCGGTGTTGCCGATCCGCAGGTCGCCGAACAGGTCGAAGTACAGGCCAAGTATGCCGGCTACCTGGATCGCCAGCGCGAGGAAATCGCGCGTGGCCGCCGCCATGATGAGCTGGCATTCCCGGCGAACTTCGATTTCGAGGCGGTGCGCGGCCTGTCCAACGAGGTCCTGGCGCGGCTGCGCGAGACGCGCCCGGAAACCGTTGGCCAGGCGCGCCGCATCGCCGGCGTGACGCCGGCGGCGGTGGCATTGCTGCTGGTGCATCTCAGGCGCGCCGGCGCGCGCGCCGCCTGAGCACGCGGCCGACCGCTACGCTCTGGCGTACATCGGCTACCCGGCCGCCTGCGCCTTGCGCCGGCGATGGCGGCCTGGCAGCCCGCGCCGCGCGGCAATCACCGCTTGCGGCTGGCGTCCACCTTTGCCTGGGCGCGCTTGAGGGCCTCGACGGCGCCGTGCATCAGGTCGTCGATAGCAGTCTGGTCGAGCTCGCCGCCACCCGGCTTGTGGTTGAACAGCACGCTTCCGTCCGCATTCCAGCCCACGCTCCACTTGGCCTTCAAACCACCCGGGCTCTTGGCGCACAGCGGCCGACCGTCCTTGTAGGCGTAATTGACCGAACTGCTGCCGCCCTTGTCGAAGTTGGTATTGACGCGCACGTATTGCACCACGCCGGCCTTGGCGAAGGCGTCCCAGCCAACCGATGCATCTTCGGTGGTGTAGGTGTCGCTGACCGTCTTCATGCCGCCGATGTGCTTTTCGATATGCGTGCATGCGTCGGCCAGCTTCTCGGCCGGCGTCGCCTCGGCGTTCAACACGACCTGGGCGGTGGTGCCCGAGCCATTGGTCAGCACGACCGAGTTGAGCGCCGGCAGGAAGCGCCGCGGGCCATCGATCAGCAGCACATTGACGACGTACGTGCGACCGACCGAAATCTTGTTGCGGTCGAAATCCAGGGTGAACGAGTAGGGCGGCTGACCGTTGACGCCAACGACCTTCTCGGCAATCGGGATCATCGGCTCGGCCACGTCCACCAGTTTGATGTCCAGCTTGGCGCCCTCGCCGATCTGGATGGGGTCATGCAGGGTCACCGTGCCGGTGATCTGCGTGCCCGGCGCGATGGCTGGCGCTGCCGCCTGCTGCTGGGCATTCCGGTCGGTCGCGTTGCAACCGCCCAGCAATGCCAACGCGGCAACGGCCGCAATCCAGTGGTTCCGCATGATGAAAGTCTCCAGAACGAATTGGGGTAGCGCCACCCGCGCCCGCCGGGTCGGAACGGCGGACGCAGCCGGTGCCGTGCGGCCAAGCCGCAAGCTGCGACGGGCGCGCGTGCGAATGACGACTGCCAACGATAATCCGCCATTCGCCGCGGTGCAATCATCCGGAGGTCATGCAAACGCAGGTTGCGCGTGAAAAAGGCGTGAATTGTGCGTCACGCAGCCGCGCTTCGAGCGCGAGCCTGCGGCCGACCCGGGTCGGCCGCAGGCGATGCCAGCAGGGGAACTACTGGATGCTGAACGGCACTCGACAGGCGAGGGTGTGGCCGTCCCAGGTGCAGAAGATCATGCCGCTGCCGCTGGTGAACTGCACGCCCATGCTTTGCATGTAGTGCGTCCAGGCTTCCAGGTCACGCGCGTCGATGTCGTAGTAGCCGCGCCCATCGGCGGGTGATTCGGGAATCGTGTTCTGGTTGCGATCGACAGTCTCCCCTGGCTTGCGCGCAGGTTTGCCGCCATCGTCGATGAAGATGGCTTCACTGCCATCCGGGAAGATCACGGTGATTTCCACCTTGAGCAGTTCACCATTGGTGAACACCTTGTCCAGTGCTTGCAGCAGCCGCGCCAACGCATTGGCCACGCCGGCATTGGGAATGACATCGAAAATCGCCTGGCGCTGTTCCTGCAGGTGGATCCGGAGGTGGTTCTCGAAGCTGGAGGCGGTCATCATCGAGTAGGCGTTGTAACTGCCGACGGGAGCGCCATGGCTATTACTGGCATCTGCCGGCAGGTGGTAGGTGATCGTGATCGCGCTGAGCGGCCGCGCGAAGTAGTCGCGCACGGTGAGCATGTCGTCGAATTGCTGCTGGTAGCGCGCTTCGACCTGCAACCAGAGGACTTCCGGGTCGCCACCGGCCTGCAACTGCATGCCGTCGCCCGACCCGAGAATCGTGCCGCTGTTGCGGAACTTGCGTACCTGGCGGCTCTTGAAATCGTAGAGATAGCCGACATGACCGGAGCCGAAGCTGGCGGCCTTGGCCGCCCATTGCGCTTCGCTGCTGCAGGCGCAGCGTTCCATCGTCACATCAGCGGAGGCGGGGCCGGCAAAGCCGAATGCAAGCAGGCCCATCAGGAATAAAAAAGCTTTCATTGTCAACTCCTTGGCAGTGGAAACTCCACATGAAGGCTGACCGTAGCCCCCCCCCCCAAGAAATGTCAAACCGCTGCACTTCCTCACGTGCCGGGCACACTTGTCCCAAAGCTGTGCGCCCTCGCGAACTTCCCGATGGCCACTGCCGTTCGCGCGCGAAAACCGCCCCGTGGCGCCCGACCGCCTGTCGCTGATCGGCCGGGCGCGGCGATGCGCGTGCGCTGGCCCACTTTGCCGACCGCGCCAAGTCACTGACGGGTGGGAATCAGCCGGTCGGCAGCAAGGCGATATCGGCCACGCGCAGGAACAGCGCACGCAGGCGCGTGAGCAGGGCGAGGCGGTTGGCGCGCAGGGCCCCATCCTCGGCCATTACCATCACCGCATCGAAATAGCGGTCGACCGGGTCGCGCAGGGCCGCCAGGCGGGTCAGCAGGCCGACGTAGTCGCGGCTGGCGATGAGCGGCGCGGCATCCGCTTCGGCGGCCATCAGGGCCGCGCCGAGCTCGCGCTCGGCGTCGGCTTCGAACAGGGTCGGGTCGATGCCCGTGCCGCCGGCGCCTTCGGTCTGGCGCAGGATGTTGCCGATGCGCTTGTTGGCGGCCGCCAGTGCGGCCGCTTCGGGCAGCGCGGCGAAGGCGACCACCGCGCGCAGGCGCTGGTCGAAATCGGCCAGGTCGGCGGGTGCCAGCGCACGCACCGCCTCGAAGGCCTCGCCGGCGATGCCCTGCTCGGCGTAGTAGCTGCGCAGGCGATCGAGGATGAAGTCGTAAAGCTCGCCGGCCAGCGCCGCCTGGCGGGCGGCAACCTCAGCGGCTGGCGCTTCCTCACCCTTGGGCTTGTGCAGGCCGGCCGCGTAGGCGCTGGCCGGCAGCTGCGCCAGCGCCTCGGCCAGGTGGGCCGGCAGGTCCAGCGGCAGGTGGCCCTCGATCAGGGTGCGCGCCAGGCCGAGCGCGGCGCGCCGCAGGGCGAAGGGATCCTTGTTGCCCGAGGGTCGCATGCCGACCGCGAAGATGCCGGCCAGCGTGTCCAGGCGTTCGGCCACCGCCAGTACCTGGCCGATGCGGCCCTGCGCGACCGGATCGCCGGAATGGCGCGGGGCGTAGAACTCATCGAGCGCGCGCGCCACCTCGGCCGGCTCGCCCTGTGCCAGCGCGTAATGCCGACCCATGATGCCCTGCAGCTCGGGGAATTCGCCGACCATCCGCGAGAGCAGATCGCACTTGGCCAGCGCCGCGGCCTGGGTGGCGAGCGCGGCATCCACGGCGATGCCGGCATCGCGCAGGCGGTTGGCGATGACGCGCGCCAGCTCGGCCACGCGCACGGTCTTGTCCCACACGCTGCCCAGCGCCTGCTGGTAGGTGACGTTCTGCAGCGCCGCCTGGTGCGCCGCCAGCGGTGTGGCGAGATCGGCGTCGAAGAAGAACTTGGCGTCGGCGAAGCGCGGGCGGATGACGCGCTCGTAGCCGCGGCGGATCTCGTCCGGAGCGGTGGACTCGATGTTGGCCACGCCGATGAAGTGCTCGGTGAGCCGGCCCGCGTGGTCGAACACCGGCACGAACTTCTGGTGGGTCTCCATGGTGGTCACCAGGGCGTCCTGCGGCACGGCGAGGAACTCGCGCTCGAACGTGCAGGCGATCGCCACCGGCCATTCGGTGAGGTTGGCGATCTCGTCCAGCAGCGCGTCGGACAGTGCCGGCACGCCGCCGGCCGGAGTCACGCGGGCGACTTCCTCGCGCACCCGCTGGCGACGTTCGGCCGGGTCGGCGAGCACCCGTGCCGCGCGCAGGGCGTCCAGCCATGCGTCGGCATCGGCGATGTGCACCGGCTGCGGATGGTGGAATCGATGGCCGCGCGACATGCGGCCCGCGGCCAGGCCCAGCAACTCGCCCTCGATGACCTGATGGCCGTGCAGCATGACCAGCCAGTGGACCGGGCGCACGAAGCTGTAGTCATGGTCGCCCCAATGCATGGGGCGCGGCACGGGCAGCGCCTTGAGCGCATCGGCGACGATCTGCGGCACCAGCACGGCGGTCGCCTGGCCAGGTTGCTCGCGGCGCACGACGAAGCGCTCGCCGCGGGCGTCGCTCAGGCGATCGAGCGCTTCGATGGCCACGCCGTTCTTCGCCGCGAAGCCGGCCAGCGCGCGGGTCGGCGCGCCGCCGGCGTCGAGGGCGACGTTGACGTAGGGCCCCAGCACTTGCGAGGTCTGCGTGGGCTGCTCGGCAGCCACGGCAGGGATCCATACCGCCAGGCGGCGCGGCGAGCAGAAGCTGCGCGCACCGGCAAGCTCCGCCGCGACGCCGGCGCGGGCGAGGCCGTCGCAGACGCCGGCCGTGAAGGCGGCGGCGAGTTCATCGAGCGCGCCGGGCGGCAGTTCTTCGGTACCGAGCTCGATCAATAGCGAGGGTGCCTGGCTGGACGACATCAGGCCGCTTCCTTGTGCTGATCGAGCCCCGGGAAGCCCAGCTTCTCGCGCTGCGCGTAGTAGGCCTGCGCGACCGCCCGCGAGAGCGCGCGCACGCGCAGGATGTAGCGCTGGCGTTCGGTCACGCTGATGGCGCGGCGCGCATCGAGCAGGTTGAAGGTGTGGCTGGCCTTCATCACCTGCTCGTAGGCCGGCAGCGGCAGGCCGAGCGCGACCAGGCGCTGTGCTTCCGCTTCACAGGTGTCGAACCAGGCGAGCAGCTTGTCGACGTTGGCATGCTCGAAGTTGTAGGTGGACTGCTCGACCTCGTTCTGGTGGAACACCTCGCCGTAGCGGACGATGCCATGCGGCGCCCGCGTCCAGACCAGGTCATAGACGTTGTCCACGTCCTGCAGGTACATGGCCAGGCGTTCCAGGCCATAGGTGATCTCACCGGTAACCGGCTTACACTCCAGACCGCCAACCTGCTGGAAGTAGGTGAACTGAGTCACTTCCATGCCGTTCAGCCACACTTCCCAACCCAGCCCCCAGGCGCCGAGCGTGGGCGATTCCCAGTTGTCCTCGACGAAGCGCAGGTCATGCACCAGCGGGTCGATGCCCAGCGCCTGCAGCGAACCGATGTAGCGTTCGATGAGGTCATCGGGGTTGGGCTTCATCACCACCTGGTACTGGTAGTAGTGCTGCAGGCGGTTGGGGTTGTCGCCATAGCGGCCATCGGCCGGTCGGCGGGAAGGCTGCACGTAGGCCGCAGCCCAGGGTTCGGGCCCGATCGAACGCAGGAAGGTGGCCGGATGGAAGGTGCCGGCGCCGACTTCGGTATCCAGCGGCTGCAGCAGCACGCAGCCCTGACCGGCCCAGTACTGGTTGAGGGTCAGGATGATGTCCTGGAAGGAGGTTCCTGGCATGCGCCGGCTCACAGCAGCGGGGATGAAAAGCAGGCTAGTATAGCGTTGATGGCCACTTCAGATTCCGCAGCATGGCCGGCGTGAGCCCACGCGAGGCCGTTCCCGCCAGCGCCCCGATGCTTGGCGGACACGCGCGCCTGGACCTCGACGCGACCCTCGCCGCGCTGGTCGGCGACGGGCTGCTGGACGAGGAGGACAGCCGCCGCGTGCGTGCCGACGTGCGCACCACGCGCGCACGCACGGAACTGCACCCGCTGGTGCTGGTGGCCAATCTCAAGCTGGTCGATCGGCGCAACGACAAGCCGCTCAGCCTGGAGGGTCTGACCGAATGGCTGGCCGGGCGCGCCGGCCTGCCGTATCTGAAGATCGATCCGATGAAGATCGACGTGGCGGCGGTGACCCAGGTGATCAGCCACGCCTACGCGCATCGCTACCGCATCGTTCCGATCGCGGTCAGCGAGCTGCAGGTGGTCATCGCCACCTGCGAGCCCTTCGACACGCGCTGGCTGGCCGACCTTGGCCACATCCTCAGGCGCGACATCCAGCGCGTGGTGGCGAGTCCGCTCGACGTCAACCGCTACCTCGCCGAATGGTGGACCGTGCAGCGTTCGATCCAGCGTGCGCGCGACGCCAAGACCGACGTGCACGACGGTCGCGCCATCCTCAATTTCGAACAACTGGTCGAGCTGGGCAAGACCGGCGAGGTCGGCGCGGACGACCGCCACGTCGTGCACATCGTCGACTGGCTGCTGCAATACGCCTTCGAGCAGCGCGCCTCGGACATCCATCTCGAACCACGCCGCGAAAGCAGCCTCATCCGCTTCCGCATCGATGGCGTGATGCACAAGGTGTTCGAACTGCCGACGCCCGTGATGACCGCGGTAACCAGCCGCATCAAGATCCTCGGGCGCATGGACGTCGCCGAGAAGCGTCGCCCGCAGGACGGGCGCATCAAGACGCGCTCAGCCGGCGGACGCGAGGTGGAGCTGCGCCTGTCCTCGATGCCGACCGCCTTCGGCGAGAAGATGGTCATGCGCATCTTCGACCCGGACATCGTGGTCAAGGAATTCCGCCAGCTCGGCTTTTCGCCCGATGAGGAGGCCACCTGGCGCAGCTTCGTCGAACGCCCGCACGGCATCGTGCTGGTGACCGGTCCGACCGGCTCGGGCAAGACCACCACGCTGTATTCCACCCTCAAGGTACTGGCGACGCCCGACATCAACGTGTGCACGGTCGAGGACCCGATCGAGATGGTCGCGCCCGAGTTCAACCAGATGCAGGTGCACCACGCCATCGACCTGGATTTCGCCGCCGGCGTGCGCACCCTGATGCGTCAGGATCCGGACATCATCATGGTCGGCGAAATCCGCGACCTGGAGACTGCGCAGATGGCGGTGCAGGCCTCGCTCACCGGGCACCTGGTGTTGTCCACCCTGCACACCAACGACGCACCCAGTGCGCTGACCCGCCTGCTGGATCTGGGCGTGCCGCACTACCTGTTGCAATCGACCCTGGCCGGCATCGTCGCCCAGCGCCTGGTGCGCACCTTGTGTCCACACTGCAAGGTCGAGGCGCCGTTCGACGTGCAGGCCTGGGCCGCGCTGACCCAGCGCTGGCCGCTGGCGCCGCCGCAACCCTACTATGGCCCGAAGGGCTGCCTGGAATGCCGCAAGACCGGTTTTCTCGGCCGCACCGGCATCTACGAGATGCTGCGCGTCACGCCGGCGGTGCGCGCCCTGATCCAGCCTTCGATGGATCTGGCCGCGGTCGTGGCGACGGGCTATCGCGAGGGCATGCGGCCCCTGCGCAGTTCGGCCGCCGCGCAGATCGTGCGCGGCGTCACCACGCTTCCGGAGGTCCTGCATGTGCTCCCGCCCATCGACTGACCCGTCCGCGCTGCCCTTCCTGATCGTGCAGGCCGGCACCACCCTGCCGGCGCTGCGGCCGCGGCATGGCGACTTCCCGGAATGGTTCCGGCGCGGACTGGGTGTCGCGCGTGGCGCCGTGACGATCCTGCGCGTGGATACAGGCGCCCGCCTGCCGGAGCCCGCCCTGTTCCGCGGCGTGGTCGTGACCGGCTCGGGCGCGATGGTCAGCGATCGGCTGGATTGGAGCGAGGCCACGGCGGCCTGGCTGCGCACGGCGGTGGACGCCAGCGTGCCGGTGCTGGGTGTCTGCTACGGCCATCAATTGCTGGCGCATGCCCTGGGCGGACGCGTGGACGATCACCCGGATGGGCGCGAGGTGGGCACGGTGGAAATCGAAACCCTGCCGGCGGCCGCCGAAGATCCCCTGTTCGCGAAGGCACCGGCCCGCTTTCGCGCCCATGCCACGCATTCGCAGAGCGTGCTCGAGCTGCCGCCCGGTGCCGTGGTGCTGGCGCGCTCGGCCCACGATCCCTATCAGGCGGTGCGCTTTGCACGCACGGCCTGGGGCGTGCAATTCCACCCCGAATTCAGCGCCGGCATCATGCGTGTCTATCTGGACAAGCCCGGTGTGGCGAACTGCACCCGGCCCTGTTGTGCCGGACGCCGCGCTGCACCGGCACCGTTCGGGCCGAAGCTGCTTGCGCGCTTTGGCCGCCTGTCGCAGGGCGCCAGCTAGCGGCGCGCCCGCGTGCGCGTCGCGCGCGCGAACGGCGCCAGCGGATTTTCCAGCTTGAGCGAGGACAGGTAGTGCGCCAGTGCTTCGTTGGTGACGTCGTAGAGCGGTCGGCCCATCACGGCCGCCGCCGCCTTCAGGCTGTCGCGCACCTGTCTGGACACGCGCAGGCTGGCGTCGCGCTCGCCGCCCGATTCCGGAACCTTCTTCGGCATGGTTGTACTTCCCCCAATCACTGCGATCTGCGCGAGCACGCCATCGAGCACCGTATAACTGTGCGTCATGTCACATCAGGAAAATGCAAAGAACGCCGGGCTGTAACAATTTGTTACCAATCGAACGGCGGTCAGGGCGCGTCACGGCCCGGGCTGTCGCGGGACGGACGGCGGGCGTCGCCGCGCACCAGGGCGCGGGCGCCGAGAATGCCCAGTTCATAGAGCAGGCACATCGGTACCGCCAGCATGATCTGTGACAGCACGTCCGGTGGCGTGAGCACGGCGGCGACCACGAATGCGCCGACGATGGCATAGCGCCGGCCGCCGGCCAGCTGGTCCGGCGTCAGCGCGCCCAGCGCGACCAGGATCACCAGCACCACCGGCACTTCGAAGCACAGGCCGAAGGCCAGGAACAGGCCCAGTACGAAGCTCAGGTAGTGGCTGATGTCCGGCATCACCGCGACCCCGGCCGGCGCGATGTGGGTCATGAACGTGAATACCGCCGGCATGACGAAGAAGTAGGCGAACGCGCAACCGACGTAGAAGAGCAGCACCGCCGACATCAGGATCGGCACCGCCAGGCGCTTCTCGTTGCGGTACAGGCCCGGTGCGACGAACGCCCACAGCTGGTACATCACCACCGGAATGGCGACGAACAGGGCGATGAAGAAGGTCAGCTTGAGAGGCGCGAGGAACGGCGAGGCGACTTCCGTGGCGATCATCGTGCCGCCCTGCGGCAGGTGCCGCATCAGCGGCAGGGCCAGCCAGCCGTACAGCCGGTTGGCGAAGGGCAGCAGCGCGATCAGCACCACCAGCACGGCGGCGATCGCCTTGAGCAGGCGCGAGCGCAGTTCCACAAGGTGCGAGATGAAGGACTGCTCGGCGTCCTCGCCGGGGCGTTCAGTCGCGTCCATCGGGCTGCCCGGTAGGTGTGTGCGCGGGTGTCGTGGTCGATCCGGTGGCCTGCAGGTCGCGGCCCGCGGCTTCGACATCGCTGCGAATGTCGGCGGCGCGGCGAACCTCGTCCACCGACTTGCGCAGATCCTCGGCGGCCAGTTCGCGCTCGATCTCGCTGCGTACGTTCTGCCAGCTCGAGCGCGCGCGGCGCAGCAGGGCGCCGGCGGTGCGCGCGGCCTTCGGCAGCCGTTCGGGTCCGAGCACCAGCAACGCGACCACGGCGATCAGGGCGATTTCACTGAAACCGATATCGAACATGCGCGCTTCCGTCCGGCTTGCGGTCGCCAACCGCTGCCGCGTACCGCGTGCCGCCTCAGTCCTTGTCTTGCGAGGCCGCCTGCGCGCGCGCCTGGTCTGCGCCGGGTTGCGCGGGCGGATCGGCCTTCAGTTGGGCCGGGTCGGCGGCATCGCCGTCCTGCATGCCCTTCCTGAAGCTCTTGATGGCGGCACCGACGTCCTCGCCGATGTTGCGCAGGCGCTTGGTGCCGAACACCAGGGCCACGATCACCAGCACGATCAGCCAGTGCCAGATGCTGAAACCACCCATTGTTCTCACCTCGGTATTCGCATGTGGCGCGCCGCGGCGCGCGTCTGCCGGAAAGGCCGGCAGGAGACGGTGCCAGCATAGCAGAGGCCCGTGTCAGCGCGCGCCGTACTCCTCGAGGTGGTCGCGGAAGTCGACCACCGCCGCCGGCACGTTGCTGACGCCCCCCTCGAAGATGCGCCGCGCCGTGACACCGGCGCCGTACACGGCCTGGTTGGCGTCGTTGTCGATGGTGATGACGGTGCCATCGAGCGCCGCGCCGGCGAACAGGCCGCGGGCGCGCGAATAGGAATAGATCTCGGCCTTGAGCTGGGCGTCGGTCGCGGCATGCGCCGAGCGCCCGACCGGGCCGGCCGCGGCAGAGGCGTCGGCACCCAGGGTGAACTTGCCGTGCACGATCGAATCCACCCCGCGCCGGGTACGGAAGACCAGGATGACGTCGGTCGAGGACACCCCGGCCTGGAAGCCGATGCTGCCGCCGGTCAGGCTGATGAAACTCGGGTTGGACCAGGTGTTGTCCTCGCCGCGCACCGAGATCAGACCGGTGCCATGGCGTCCGCCGAGCACGAAACCGGCCTTGATCACGTCCGGCACCACGGCCACGGCCTGGGCGTTTTCCAGCAGATCCGCGGGAATCGACTTGTCCGGGGCCTGCATGACCTCGGTCAGCACACGCACCGCATTTTCCGCGAGTTTCACCTGCTTCTCACCGGCCAGGGCCGGCGGGGTCGCCAGGGTCAGCAGGAACAGCAGGGGCAGCAGCGTGATGCGCGGCATGGCGGCTCGCATTCGTCCGAAAGGATCGCTGAAGTTAGCAGAGCCGCCTGAACCGGCGGCGACCGTCAACGCGGGCCTTTGCGTTGCGCGCCGTGCCGCGCCGCCAGGCCTGCCAGCAGCAGACCGAGCAGGCCCAGCGCCCAGGGCGAGCGGACCGGCACCGGCCTGGCGCTGGCCGCCACGGCGCCGCATTGCGGCGGCCCCAGGGTGAAGCCGCGCATGCCGATCTCGCGCAGGGATTCGGGCCCCGTCAAGGGGCCGTGGATGGTCATCTTGCCGGTGGCCGGATCGATGGTGGCAAGGTCATTCCACATCGCCGGAATCTCCTGGCCGGTGCGCGGCGGCACGTAGTTGACCACCGCCCACAGCGTGCCGTCGGCATCGAAGGCCAGGGAAATCGAGTTGATCCAGCCGTCCGGGCCGAGCGGGCCGACGGGCGTGGCCTGGCCGCTGGCCGGGTCCAGGCGGTAGAACAGGTTCTCGCCCTTGCCGCCGGCGCCGTACAGGACACCGTCGCGTTCGACCAGCCCGGTGACGACGTGGCCGGTGGGACCGACCAGGCGGGTCTCGCCATTGGCCGGGTTCACGCGCCAGAGCTTGCCGGCCGAGGCCGAAGTCAGCCACAGGTCGCCGGCGCAGGCGGCCGCCATGTTGAGGTCGAGCGCGTCGTACTGGCCCGCTCCCTGGCCGGCCAGGCCGAGACTGCCGACCGAGGACGCCGCGCCGCTGGCCGGATCGATCCGGATGAGCTGCTTGAAGTCGCTGCCGGCGGTCACCGCCAGCAGGCCGCCGTCCTTCGTCGTGGTCAGGCCACTGATATTGGCGACCGGGCGCCCGGCGATGCGGCCGGCCCCGCCGATTTCCTGGGCCTGGCGCGCGCCTGCATCCACCTTGTACAGCATGTCGAACGCCTCGCCATAGCCGACCGGCGCGGCCTGGGCCACGATGGCGGACGCGGCGAGCGTCACTGCTGCGATCAGGCAGGGCAATGGGCGCATGGCGGCATGGTATCTTTGCAGGGCAAATCGTCGGCCTCGCGGTGTGCCCCGCGATGGCAGGCGCGAGTCTAAACCAACACCGTCTCGATAACGACCCCTTTATGCATTCCGGCAACGCGTGCCCTGCGCCGCGCCGCCGGGTGCCTGCGAGTTGCCCCGCCTGATGTCGCGCTACTTCGGATTCCCCACCCAGCCCCATGCTGCGATCCCCGCCGCCGCGGTATTGCTGGTCAACCTTGGCACGCCCGAGGCGCCCACGCCGCGCGCGGTGCGCCGCTACCTGGCCGAATTCCTCTCCGACCGCCGGATCGTGGAACTGCCCCGCTGGTTGTGGTGGCCCATCCTGCACGGCCTGATCCTGCGTCTGCGCCCGGCGCAATCGGCGGCGCTCTACGCGCGTATCTGGACGCCCGAGGGTTCGCCGCTGGCCATCGGTACGGCGAGCCTGGCGGCACGCGTGCAGGCCGCGCTCAAGGCGCGCCGGCCCGGCCCCATCCTGGTGCGCCACGCCATGCGCTACGGCCAGCCGGCGATTGGCCGGGTGCTGCGCGAGCTGGGCGAGGCAGGCGTGCGGCGCGTGCTGGTCCTGCCGCTGTTCCCGCAGTATTCGGGCACCACGACCGCCTCGGTACTGGATGCGGTGGCACGCGAGCTTGCCACCTGGCGCCAGGTGCCGGAGCTGCGCTTCGTCACCGACTACCACGCAGAACCGCATTACATCGAAGCGCTGGCGCGCAGTGTCGAAGCGCACTGGCAGCAGCACGGCCGCGCCCAGCGCCTGGTGCTGTCCTATCACGGCATCCCGGAACGCTACTTTCGTGCCGGCGATCCCTATTTCTGCCAGTGCCAGGGCACCGCGCGGCGCCTGCGCGAGCGGCTGGGCCTGGCCGACGAGGACCTCCAGGTCACCTTCCAGTCGCGCCTGGGCCGTGCGCGCTGGTTGCAGCCCTACACGGAAACGACGCTGGCGGCGCTGCCGGAACAGGGCATCCGCCACGTGCAGGTGCTCTGTCCCGGGTTCGCGGTGGACTGCCTGGAAACCCTGGAGGAAATCGCCCTGCGCAACCACGCGCGCTTCCTGCACGCGGGCGGTGAGCGCCTGGATTACATCCCGGCCCTGAACGCAGGCGAGGACCAGGTGACCCTGCTCGGCGGGCTGATCCTGCGCCACACCCAGGGCTGGCCCGAATTCGATCCGGCCTGGGACGGCGCGCGCGCCGCCGCGCAGCGCAGCGCGAACCAGGCGCGCTACGAGCGCCTGCGCGATGCACGCCGCTGAGTGCACCATCGACCTGCCGGGCGGGTCCCTGGCGGCCCGTTGCTGGGGTGATCCGGCGCTGCCGCCGCTGCTCGCCCTGCACGGCTGGCTGGACAATGCCGGCAGTTTCGCTGCGCTGGCGCCGCTGCTCGCCGGGCAGTTCCATGTCGTGGCCGTGGATCTTCGCGGGCACGGGCGCTCCAGCCACCTGCCGCCGGGCGCGTGGTACCACTATGTGGATGCCTTCGACGACATCGCCGCGGTGTTCGCGCATTTCGGCTGGCAGCGCGCGGCGCTGCTCGGCCATTCGCTGGGCGCGACCCTGGCCAGCCTGTTCGCGGCGGCGTTCCCCGAGCGCGTGGTCGAACTGCTGCTCATCGAGGGCCTGGGGCCCTTGAGTGGCCGCGCCGAGGATGCCCTGCAACGCCTGCGCACCGCCCTCGACCAGCGCAGTGCGTTCGCTTCGCGCCGCCCCTTGCGCATCTTCGGCTCGCTCGACCAGGCGATCGCCGCACGAGTGAAGGCCGGGGGCCTGACCGCGGCCGCCGCGCGGCCGATCGTCGAGCGCGGCGTGGAGGCGGTGGCGGGCGGCCTGGTCTGGTCCAGCGATCCGCGCCTGACCCTGGCCAGCGCCGTGCGCTTCACCGAACCCCAGGTGCTGGCCATGCTCGCAGGCATCCGCGCGCCGACCGTCCTGGTACTGGCCGATCCGGCCACGCCCTACCTGCCCGAAGCGATGATGCGCGCGCGCGTCGCGCAGGTCGCCGGCATTCGCGTCAGCCACCTGCCGGGCCACCACCACGTTCATCTTGTACATGCCGAAGCCGTCGCAGGGAATTTGCTGCAGGGACTCGACGCGGCCCTGGATGGCAAGTGATTCCATGAAGCAGAATCACTGGCCATCTTTTGCTGCGCTCGTTATCTAGGCATGTATCCAGTGTGGTAATGCTTGCGCACTACCACGTTGCGCAATACGCCGCCTACGAAATGATAGGTGATATGAAGATCGCCGCTGCCATGCGGATCAGTAAAGGGTGCGGTTTCAGTCACCGTTCCCGTTCCGCCATGCGGCGGGCCGGGTACGGTCTGAACTTCCTGGCCCGTCTTGCCTGCAAATCCTCCCATCGTGTCATGCAGGAACTTGAACGCACCCAGGCTGGCGCCGGCGGGAAGATCCAGCGGCACGATCCTGAACAGCTGCCCGGAATCCGGGCTCCTGACCTCCAGCATCAGGCCCGATTCCGTGTGAAGAATGCTGGTGCAGCTGCCGCCACAAGCCGCGGACTGGATCAGGGCATCGGAAGGCGCAGCTTGCGCACTCGAAGATGCGTGGGCGATCAAGGGTGAAGCAAGGATGCCCGACACAAGGATCGAGAGAGCGATTGCCAATGGGTGGGTCATACGCATTTGATGCCTCCCGTAAATACAAGGATGACATGTCACCGTACCCCCCGCCCGGAATTGCAAACCCGCATGTGGCAATGGGCGCGGTAGGCAGGACGATGGCGCGTTCGCCACGCGGGAACCTGCCGCTTCAGGAGGCCGAGATCAGGCGCCCCAATTCGGCCTTCAGCGCCTGGCCGTTCTGGCGCAGCCAATCGCGCTGCTTGCGCCATTCTGGTTCCAGGCTTTCGACCAGCGCCCAGAAGCGCGGCGAGTGGCTGCGCACGCGCAGGTGACACAGTTCGTGCACGACCACGTAGCGGAGCGCGGCCGGTGGCGCCAGGGCCAGCGCCAGATCCAGGGTGACCCGATCGCGGGTATCGAGGCTCCCCCACAGGCTCTTGAGCGGACGCAGGCGAACTGCCGTCGGCGCGCGCCCCAGTGCGCCCGAATAGCGGGCCAGGTGGCGACTGAGGTCGCGCCGGATCTGCGCTTCCAGGAACGAGCGCAGCAGTGCGCGCGCCGCCGGCAGGGTGGATCTGCCGTGCGGCCGCGGCAGTTCGAGCACCAGGTCCTCGTCGATCTGCGTCACGCGCGGAAAGGCGCCATCACGCCACACCAGGCGCACGGTCTCGCCGCGCAGCGGCATCACCGTGGTGACGCCCGGCCGCAGCGGCGGCGGGCTGGCGTCCAGATGCAGTTCGTCGAGCTTGCGCTCCAGCCATTCGCCGTGCTTGCGCAGGAATGCGAACACCTGCGCCGGGTGGGTGCCTTCCGGGTAGGTGACGCGCGCGCCGGCGGACGTCACCGTCAGGCGCAGCCGGCGCGCCCGCGGGTGGCTCCTGCGCAGCACCTTGATGGTCTCGCCGGTGGGCGTGGCCAGTTCGAGGTAGTCGTTCGCAGGATCCAAGGCTTGCCTCCGATACCCATCGGTCAATCACGTTCGCCCGGGCGCGGCAGTCCGAACCAGCGATCCAGGTGGCCGAACAGGTTGTCCAGTTCGAGCCGCATCAAGGCGAAGCCGGCGTCGATCTCGGCGCGTGCCGATTCTGCCGTGCCCTCGTCCAGTTGATCCAGCACCACATCGTGGAACTTCAGCTTGCGCAGGACCAGGTCCTCGCCGAGCACGAAGCTCATGCGGTCGGCGAAGACCAGGCCGAGCTGGAATACCTGCTTGCCCGCCTTGAGATGCTCGCGCATTTCGTCCGATTCAAGGTCCTGGCGACGACAGCGCACGATCGCACCGGCTTCGGCCGGATCGCGAAGCTCGCACTCCTCGCCGAGTGCCAGCCCCTCCGGCAGTGCGGCTTCAGTGAGCCAGCCGGTCATCAGTGTGCGCGGCGATTCTTCCGGGGTCATCGGCGTGGCCGGAAAGCGCCCGAGCGCGTCGCGTACCGCGCTGACCGCCTCCTCGGCGGCCTTGCGACTGGCCGTGTCGACCACGAACCAGCCGGCCTTGCCGTCGAGGTAGGCGGAACGCCGCGACGGGCGCACGAAGGCGCGCGGCAGCAGCTCGGAAAAGACTTCTTCCTTCAGGCGTTTACGTTCCTTGCCGCCGGGCCGGCGGCCTTCCCGGGCGTGGATTTCGGCAATGCGCTCGGCGAGCGCCTCGTTGACCACCACGGACGGCAGCAGGCGCTCTTCGCTGCCGACGGCAACCAGGGCGGCAGCGTCCTGCCGGTGCACCAGCGCTTCCGCGTCGCCGCGCCCGTAGGGCGAGACGAAGCCGCGGGTGGCCAGCTCCAGCGGGCCGCAGGCGCGCAAGCGGTGCTGATCGAGGTCGTCTTCGAGGTTTTCCAGCGACTGGCTGGTGCTTTCAGGAAAGCGGAACAGGGTGAGGTTGCGAAAGAACATGGGATTCCGGAGTGGGTTCAAGGGAAGGTTGGAACGCGAAGCGCCATGAACGACCGGCCGGCGGCGCCGCCGGACGTGCGCCCGCGGTCAGGACCGGTAGCGCGGATGTCGGCGCGGTGTGGCAGCGCGCATTCAAGGCCTGGCGCCGCTCGCTGCCGGCCTTGCGGTTCACGGCGTGTGCGCGCTGGCGGGACGATCGCCCAGCCAGGCATGGGCGTCGGGGCGGGCGAGGTCCGGGCGTGCGCCAAGGCCGGCAAAATCGAACAGGCTGCGGTCGGCGAGCTGGGAGGGCCGCACACTCCCGATGGCGCGGAAGATGGTCTCGATGCGGCCCGGATGCCTGGATTCCCATTCGCGCAGCATCGCCTTGACCTGCTTGCGCTGCATGTTCTCCTGCGAACCGCACAGGTTGCAGGGCATGATGGGGAAGCCCTGCATGTGCGCATGCGCGGCGATGTCGGCCTCGCTGCAATAGGCAAGCGGGCGGATCAGCACGTTGCGCCCGTCGTCGGAGCGCAGCTTGGGCGGCATGGCTTTCAGCGCCGCGCCATGGAACAGGTTGAGGAACAGGGTCTCGACGATGTCGTCGCGATGGTGGCCGAGCGCGATCTTGTCGAAGCCCTCGTTGGCCGCGTAGGTGTAGAGCGAACCCCGGCGCAGGCGCGAGCACAGGCTGCACATCGTCTTGCCCTCGGGAACCACCCGCTTGACCACGCTGTAGGTGTCCTGCTCGAGTATATGGAAGGCCACTCCCAGTTCGTCGAGATAGCGTGGCAGGATGGTCGGGTCGTAACCGGGCTGCTTCTGGTCCAGGTGTACCGCGGCCAGTTCGAAGCGCACCGGCGCCCGTGCCTGCAGCTTGAGCAGGATGTCGAGCAGGGTGTAGGAATCCTTGCCGCCGGACAGGCACACCAGCACCCGGTCGCCGGCCTCGATCATGTTGAAGTCGGCGATCGCACGGCCGACCTGGTGGCGCAGGCGCTTGGCCAGTTTGGCGGACTCGAAGGCGTGCTTGCGGTCGGGAACGGCGGACATGACGCGGTCGCGGTCAGGGCAGGGGCGCATAGTGTAGTCGGCCTGCCCGGCGAATCGATCCGTGCGGCGGCGCAACAGCCCCGATGTTATGATGCGGCCCCTGCGCCGAGCGCGATCGGCGCCTTCCCGCGCCCTTCCTTGCCCGGTCGGTGGCTTGCCCTCCCGACCCGCCGTCGTGGAGCTGTCCATGAGTCTCGAGCAACCCCTGGCCGAAGCCGGCCCCGACACCGCCCGTCTCGCCAACGCGATCCGCCTTCTGGCCGCCGACGCGGTCGAGCAGGCCCGGTCCGGGCATCCGGGCATGCCCATGGGCATGGCCGAGATCGCCGTCGCGCTGTGGACGCGCCATCTCAAGCACAGCCCGGCCCATCCGGCCTGGCCCGACCGCGACCGCTTCGTGCTGTCCAACGGGCACGGCTCGATGCTGCTCTATGCGCTGCTGCACCTGACCGGCTACGACCTGCCGCTGGAAGAACTGCGCAACTTCCGCCAGCTCCATTCCAGGACCCCCGGCCACCCGGAAGTCGGCGTCACGCCGGGCGTGGAAACCACCACCGGCCCGCTCGCCCAGGGCCTGGCCAACGCGGTGGGCTTCGCGCTGGCGGAGAAGCTGCTGGCGGCCGAGTTCAACCGTCCTGGCCACGCCGTCATCGACCATCACACCTGGGTCTTCCTCGGCGATGGCTGCCTGATGGAAGGGCTCTCCCACGAGGCCTGCTCGCTGGCCGGCACCTGGCAGCTTGGCAAGCTGATCGCCCTGTACGACGACAACGGCATCTCCATCGACGGCAAGGTCGAGGGCTGGTTCACCGACGACACCGCGGCGCGCTTCCGTGCCTATGGCTGGCAGGTGCTCGGGCCGGTCGATGGCCATGATGTGGATGCGGTGGACGCGGCCATCGGCGAGGCGAAGGCGAACACCACCCAGCCCAGCCTGGTCATCTGCCGCACCGTCATCGGCAAGGGCGCGCCGACCCGCGCCGGGACTGCCAAGGCCCACGGCGAGGCGCTGGGCGCCGCGGAGATCGCCGCCACGCGCGAGGCGCTGGATTGGCCGCACGGGCCGTTCGAGGTGCCGGACGAGGTTCGCGCCGGCTGGGATGCGCGCCCGCGCGGCAGCGTGCACGAAGCCGACTGGCAGCGCCGCTTCGCCGCCTACCGTGCCGCGTTCCCGGCCGCTGCAGCGGAACTGGAGCGCCGCCTCGCCGGCGCCCTGCCGGACGACTTCGCCGCGCTCGCGCAGGCCCTGGTTGATCAAGCCGTCGCCAAGGGCGAAACCCTCGCCACGCGCAAGGCCAGCCAGCAGGCCATCGAGGCCTTTGCGCCGGCGTTGCCGGAAATGCTCGGCGGCTCGGCGGATCTGACCGGCTCCAACCTCACGGCGTGGAAGGACGCGCCGGCGCTGCTCGGCGCCGGCACCGGCCGCCACATCGGCTATGGCGTGCGCGAGTTCGGCATGGCGGCGATCATGAACGGGCTGGCCCTGCATGGCGGCTTCATCCCGTTCGGCGGCACCTTCCTCACCTTCAGCGACTACAGCCGCAACGCGATCCGCATGGCGGCGCTGATGAACCTTCGCGTCATCCACGTCTTCACCCACGACTCGATCGGCCTGGGCGAGGATGGCCCCACCCACCAGGCGGTGGAACATGTCTCGAGCCTGCGCCTGATCCCGAACCTCGAGGTCTGGCGCCCCTGCGACACGGTCGAGACGGCCATCGCCTGGAAGCTCGCGCTCGCGCGCCGCGACGGCCCGACCGCACTTGCGCTGTCGCGCCAGAACCTGCCCTTCGTGCCGCGCAGCGACGCGCAGGTCGCCGCCATCGAGCGCGGCGGCTACGTGCTCGCCGCGGCCGACGGTGCGCCGGCGCGCATCCTCATCGCCACGGGCTCGGAAGTCGGCCTGGCCTTGGCGGCCAAGCAGATCCTCGATGCCGAAGGCCTCGCCACGCGCGTGGTCTCCATGCCCTCGACGGAAACCTTCGATCGCCAGGACGCCGCGTACCGCGCCGCGGTCCTGCCGGCGGGCGTTGTCACCATCGCCATCGAGGCCGGCAGCAGCGCGCCGTGGTGGAAGTACGTGCGCGGCGGGGGCGCGGTGATTGGCCTGGACCGCTTCGGTGAATCGGCGCCCGGCGGCGTATTGTTCAGGCACTTCGGCTTCACCGCCGAGCGGGTGGCCGAGGTCGCCCGCGCGGCCGGTTGATGAATTCCCCGCGGCGCAGCGCGCGGCGCAGCGCGAGGCTTGCGCCTGGCGTGCCGGACGCTGCGCCAGCGGCCGCGACCCCGGCAGGCGCAGGAAGCCGGACGGCGCGGATGCGGACGCTGCGGGTGGCGGGCAGGTTGTGGCAGGCTGCGCCACCGCGCCGCGCGTGGCGAGCCGCCACATGAGCCTGGATACGCGCCATGTGCGCGCCGTGCTGATCGATCTGGACGGCACCCTCGCCGATACGGTGGGCGACATACGCTGCGCGGTGAATACCGTGCTTGGCGCCTTTGCGCGCCCGCCGCTGGCGGCGCACACGGTCGCCGCCTACGTCGGCAGCGGTGTGGACGTGCTGCTGCACCGGGCCCTCGGTGGCGGTCCCGATGCGCACATCGGGGCGGCCGAGCTCGAGCGTGCGCGGGCGCTGTTCCTGCCTGCCTATGCCGCGGTGAACGGGCGCCACGCGCGCCTGTATCCCGGCGTGGCCGCGGGCCTCGCTGCGCTGCGTGCCCAGGGCCTGGGCCTGGCCTGTGTCACCAACAAGCCGGAACGGCCGGCGGCCGACCTGCTCGCGCGGCTTGGCCTGGCCGACCACTTCGCCTGCCTGGTCGGAGGCGACACCCTGGCGCAGCGCAAGCCCGACCCGCAGCCCCTGCAGCACGCGGCCGCCCTGCTCGGCGTGCCGCTGGGCGCGTGCATCATGCTGGGCGACTCGGCCATCGACGCGGCCGCCGCGCGCGCCGCCGGCATCCCCATCGTGCTGGTGGACTATGGCTATCGCGGCGGCGCGCCGATCGAATCGCTGGACGCCGACCGGGTCGTGCCCGGCATCGACGCGCTGGCCCGACTGCTGGCACGCGACCCGGCCTGAGCGCGGCGCCAGGCTGCGCGGCTCGCGGCCGCGGCGCTACACTGGCGCCGATCCCGGAGCCGACATGCCCAGCAGCGATCCAGCCGACATTGCGCGCCGCCTTGCCGAGCTCAAGGTGGAGCACCGCGACCTCGATCAGGCCATCGCCCGCCTGCCGGTCGGACCCGGCGCCGATGAACTGCTGCGTACCCGGCTCAAGAAGCGCAAGCTGCGCCTCAAGGACATGATCAGCTACCTGGAAAACCAGCTGATCCCGGATCTGGACGCCTGAAGGACGGCCGTGCGTCAGGCGGCTGGTGCGCCGGGCGCCGAGGGCGCACCCAGCGCCGCCTGCTTCTCCGGCGTGAGCTTGAGGATGCCATGGCGGATCTCGCGCGAGAGGATGACGCGCGCATCGTGCGCCACGGTTTCCAGTTCGCGGTCGAAGGTCAGCTTGGCGTTTTCGTCGCCGCGGACCACGCCGCGTTCGCGCAGTTTCTGGATGAAGCCACGGAACACCGACTTGTCGAAGAACTCCGGGGCGTTGAACTCGTGCAGCAGGGACAGGCGCTGCGCGGTCTGCACGCACAGGTTCTCGAGCTCGCCGGCACCCAGCGTGCCCGGCCCGTTCTTCACCAGCAGGGCCACGCCGATGTAGTAGCGCTCGATGGCCGGCAGCAGGGTGTGCGCCAGCGTGCGCAGGTGGAAGGCGGCATTGCCCTGGCCGGGCCCGCGGCGCAGGATGCGCCCGTCCGCGTCGGCGTGCAGCAGGCCACGATCGATGAAGAAGCCCAGCGCGGCCTGCAGGCGCTGCTCGAAGCCTTCTTCGGTCCACGGCAGGAACAGCTCGGCCTGCAGGAACGGATACACCAGCCGACCCAGGCGCAGGATGGAACTGCGCGCCATGCGGCTATTGTTCAGGAAGCAGCAGGCCACCCAGCCGGCGGTGGCGAACAGGTGGGTGACGTTGTTGCGGAAGTAGCTGAGCAGGACGCCCTGGCGCGGCTCGAGCGTGAGCACGTCACCCAGCGGATGGGCCACGCGGCGAACCCAGCGCATCGCTTCACCGTGGCTGATCATCGCCGGCGCGTCCAGCGGTGTCACCGTGACGCGGTCCGAATAGGCCAGGCTGGCCAGCAGGTCCTTGCACAGGTCGAGCTGGGCAATGAGGTCCGCTTCGGCCATGGCGTGCTTGGGCGTGGCCAGCAGGGCCGTGGCGAGCAGGTTTACAGGGTTGACGTGGGCGGCGCGGTTGATGTTCTGCTGGATGCGCGTGGCCAGCACGTCGACGGCCGGATTGAGCCATTCCGGTTTGACGTCCGGCTCGCCGCTGGCGGCGCGCCAGTCGGGCGCGACTTCGTCGAGCAGCGGCGCGAGCTGGATCGGCTCGCCAAAACAGAGCGCCACCTTGCCATAGCGCTTGCGCAGCACGCCAAAGGCGCGCAGCAGGCTGCCCAGCGACTCCTTCTGCTTGGGCTTGCCCGACAGTTCGCCGATGTAGGCATCGCCCTCCATGATCTTTTCGTAGCCGATGTAGACCGGCTGGAACACCACCGGCCGGCGCGACTCGCGCAGGAAGCTGCGCACCGTCATGGACAACATGCCGCCGCGCGGCTGCAGCAGGCGGCCGGTGCGCGAGCGGCCGCCCTCGATGAAGTATTCCAGCGACACGCCACGCGCGAACAGCTGGCTGATGTACTCGCGGAACACCGTCGAATAGAGCATGTCGCCCTTGAAGCTGCGGCGCAGGAAGAAGGCGCCGCCGCGGCGCAGGATCGGCCCGATCACCGGCAGGTTGAGGTTGACGCCCGCGCCGATGTGCGGGATGGCGATGCCGTTCTGCAGCAACTGGTAGGACAGCAGCAGGTAGTCCACGTGGCTGCGGTGGCAGGGCACGTAGATGAGTTCGTGGCCCGGCGCGACCGCACGTACCGTCTCGAAGTGGTGCACTTCCACGCCATCGTAGAGGCGGTTCCAGAACGCCTTGAGCATGAACGACAGCGAGCGCACCACCGGGTGCGAATAATCGGCCGCGATCTCCAGCGCGTACTTGCGCGCTCTCTCGCGCGCCTTGGCCTCGCTGCTGCGTTCCTTGCTGGCCGTCACGGCGATCGCCGCGCGCACCGGTTCGGCATTGAGCAGGGCATCGACCACCGTGCGCCGGTGCGAGAGATCCGGCCCGATCACCGCCGCGCGGATGCGCCGGAAATGCACGCGCAGCAGGCGCTGCAGCTTGCGCACGCCACGCTCGGGATCGGGCTGATCGGCGACCGCCTCGCGCAGGCCGACCGGGGCGGCGAACTGCACCAGCGTGTCGCGTCCGTTCAGCAGGATCGCCAGCAGGCGGCGAAAGCGCCCCACCACCACCCAGTTTTCCGAGAACAGCACGCTGAACCAGCCCGATTCACGGGCCGGCGCGCGCCCGACGAAGATCGACACCGGTACCAGGCGCACGTCGAAGTCGGGATCCGCATGCGCCCGGGCGGTCAGTTGGGTGAGCGTGCGTGAACGCGACCACCCCGGGCCCGGCGCGAACAGGCGCGGGCGGCGCGTCAGCGCGACCACCGCCTGGCGACGCTTCAGGCCCAGCGGGCCGGCCGCGTTCCAGGGCGGGGGCAGGCCGGCTTCGCGGCAGGCGCGCTCGAGGATCAGGGTGTCGGACAGGCCATAACGCTCGACCACGTACAGGGTCGGGCGCGCGTCCTCCGGCAGCAGCGCCTGCGCATCCGCAGGCGCCTGGCGCAGGCGTATCCAGGGGCGCAGCAGCCGGCCGGCCAGACCGAATCCGGCCGGCGCGGGGAGGGCGGGCGCGTCGGGTGCGCTGGGCGTGTCGCTCATGCGCCAAGTCTACCCTGCGGCCCCGGCCGCGCGCCGCGGCCGGCTGCGCCGCCAGGGCGGAGCAGGGGAATCAGTCGCTGCCGGCAGCCGTCGGCTCGCCGCCGGTCGCGTGGTCCTCGGCGGCCGTCTGCTTGAGCCGTTCCACGGCGTCCTTGCCGTACCAGTGGCCGTCGATCGCCAGCATGTCGACTTCGCCGCTCAAGGGGGCGCCGAACAGCGTGTAGCCGATGCGCACCCTGGCGGTCTTGCCATCATTGGAAATGACCTCGGGCTTGACCGAATCGAGCATCCGGTCGAGATCGAAGCCGTACACGGCGAGGGCCTTCTTGACGGCCAGGAAGGCGATGCGCATCTTCTGCATGGACTGCTCGAAGGAGAGTGCGCGTGCCTGGTCGAGGCTGTGCAGGTCGATGGCGCGCGCGGCCTCGACGGTGATGGCCACGACCTTCTTCACCGCGTCGGGGTCGGTGAAGCGGGTCGTCTTCACCCACTCGCCGACCGCGTTGATCGCATCGATCGCCTGCTTGCGCGCTTCCGGGGAGAGGTCCTTGTTCTCCTGCACCATGCCCTGCAGCCAGCCACTGCCCATGGCGACGTACATCGGCACCTGCTGCTCGTACTGGGCGTCGAACGCCTGCAGCTGCGGCTCGATCTCGGCGAACAGGGCGGCCTCCGCGCCGGGCGCGGTCAGCTTCTGCATGGTGGCCGCGAACTTCTGCCGCTCCTCCTCGGTGACCGGGGTCGAATTGGCATCGCGCGTCCACTCGGCCTTGGCTGCGGCGAACTCGGCCGGGGGCAGCGAATGCTCCATCAGGCCGGCGATGTCGCCTGCCTTCAACAGGGCCGCCGAGCGCAGGATGGCGCCGTCGGGCGTGTCGGCCGTGGCGGTGGCCGGTGCGGCGCTCTCGCCCGGCTTTTCGCTGCACGCGGCGAGGCCGGCGAACAGCAGGGCCGCAAGAGCGATGCGGATGGTGAACTTCAACATGAGGCGTACCCGGGGCTGCGGGGAAGGTCGCGCACTCTAGCAGCAGCACCCGGCCCGCGGCCACCGCGGGCCGTACGCGTTGCAGGGAAAAGAAAACCCGGCGGATAGGCTCCGCCGGGTGCAGATCCGGCAACGCCGGAGGAGGAAAGCGGGTGTGCGGTCGGGCCGGCAAGCGGCAAGCCGCACGATGGAGCACAGCATAATACCTGAAGGCACTTCATGCAATACATTAAGATGGATACTTTACATATCTGATTTATAACATGTTTCATGTCTTATGGCGGGTCGGCCTTCGGGACACCTCGCGCCGGCGCGCCGACTCGCCAGGTGCCCGTGGGCAGACGTACACCCTCGGCGCAGGGCATACTCCGGGTTCGGGCGGCCGCGTCCCGAGGCGTTCCCGGATGGGCGTCCCCGTCAACCTTCCGGCCCCGACCGGTGTGGCAGCGCTGCGCCCGGGTTGGTGCGCCTGCCAGGGCATGGCGCGCATCGTCGATGCTCCAGCGGCGCAAGCTGACAGTGTGGATTTGCATGGTCACGATCTCCGGTCCGCGCCTGGCCGCCGCCTGCATGGTGCTGGCGGCCCTGGCGCTCTATCTCATCCTCGAGCTCCATCTCCTGCCGGCCCTGCTCGCCGGCCTGCTGGTGTTCGTCCTGATCGAATCGATGGGCGCACCGCTGCAGCGCCTGATGCCGGGCACGCGGGCCGACATGGTGGTGGTCGCCCTGCTCGCCGCCGTCGTGGTGGGCATCCTGACCCTGGGCGTGATCGGCGCCATGGGTTTCCTGCGCAGCGAGGTCGGCAATCCGAGCGAGATGTTTGCCCGGCTGATGCCGCTGGTCGAGCGGGCCCGCGAGCAGTTGCCGCAATGGGTCGTCAGCCGCCTGCCGGACAGCATCGACGACCTGCGCACCGGAGCCATGGAACTGCTGCGCGAACATGCCGCCCAACTGCAGCTGGCCGGACAGACCGCAGCGCGGGTGATCGTGCACCTTCTGATCGGCATGGTGCTGGGCGCCATGGTCGCCCTGGCGCGCGCCAGCGGGCGCACGCCCGATCATGCGGCGCCCTTGGCGCATGCCTTGTCGGACCGATGCGCGAACCTCGCCCGTGCGTTCCGCGACATCGTGTTCGCGCAGGTCAAGATTTCCGCCCTCAATACCTTCTTCACCGGCATCTTCCTGCTGGTCGTCCTGCCACTGTTCGGCATCGAGCTGCCGCTGGCCAAGTCGCTGGTGGCGGTGACCTTCATCGCCGGACTCCTGCCGGTGATCGGCAACCTGATCTCCAACACGCTGATCTTCGTGGTCGGCCTGTCCGTGTCGCTGGGCGTGGGCGTGGCGGCGCTGGTCTTCCTCATCCTCATCCACAAGCTGGAGTACTTCCTCAACGCGCGCATCGTCGGCGGCCAGATCCGCGCGCGCGCCTGGGAGCTGCTGGTGGCGATGCTGTTCATGGAAGCGGCCTTCGGCATGGCCGGGGTGGTCGCCGCGCCGATCTATTACGCCTGGCTCAAGCGTGAACTGAACATGGCGGGTCTGGTCTGACCGGCGGCCCGGCGCGCCGCCCGGGCGCGCGCGGCGGCTTCAGTCGGCCAGCAGGCTGGCAATGCGGGCGAGGTGGGCGGCAGCCATATCCTGCCTGTGCGCGGCATCCTGCTCGGCGTCGCGTCCCGCCCAGTGGAGGTCTTCGGCCGGCAGTTCCTTGAGGAAGCGGCTGGGCTGGTTGGCGATGATCTCGCCGAAGCGCTTCCTGCGCCTGGCATAGGTCAACATCAGGCTTTCCCTGGCGCGGGTGAGGCCCACGTACATCAGGCGCCGCTCCTCCTCGATGCGACCTTCTGCGACGCTGCCCTCATGTGGCAGGGTGGCATCGTCCAGGCCGACCAGGTACACGCCGCGGAACTCCAGGCCCTTGGCCGAATGCAGGGTCATCAGGCGCACCGTGTTGCCCGGGTCCTCGCGATCGCCATGGCTGAGCAGGGCGAGTTGCGCGGCAAGATCACCGGCCCCGGCACCCTTTTGCATGGCCCGGAACCAGTCGCACAGTTCACCGAGGTTGGCGAGGCGCCGCTCGCGCAGCGCCGGCTCCTTCACCTGGCCCGCGATGTGGCCGGCGTAGTCGATGCGTTGCACCAGTGCCTCGACCAGTTCCGCCGCCGGCAGGCGCGCGGCACGCGCGGAAAGTTCGGCGATCAGGCGGTTGAAGCCGACCAGGGCGGAGGCCGCCCGCCCGCCGAGCTGGCCAAGCACGGCCTCGCTGCCGGCCGCGCGCAACAGCGAGGTGTGGCGTGCTCCGGCAAGCTGGCCGAGCTTCTCCAGCGTGGTCGCGCCGATGTCGCGCCGTGGCAGGTTGACCACGCGCAGGAAGGCGGCGTCGTCGTCGGGGTTGTTGATGAGACGCAGATAGGCCAGCAGGTCCTTCACCTCGGCGCGATCGAGGAAGGCGGTGCCGCCGGTCACGTGATAGGGCACGCGGGCGACGCGCAAGGCCTTTTCGAGTGCGCGCGACTGGTGATTGCCGCGGTAGAGCACGGCAAACTCGTGCCAGGGCGCCTGGTGCTTCTGCGCCAGGTGGGCGATCGAAGCGGCCACGCATTCGGCCTCGTGTTCATCGTCGCGGCATTCGACCACGCGGATCGGCGGCCCCTCGCCCTGCCGGCTCCACAGGCGCTTCTCGAACAGGTGCGGGTTGTGCGCGATCACCGCGTTGGCGGCGCGCAGGATGCGCCGCGTACAGCGGTAGTTCTGCTCCAGCTTGACGACCTTCAACTGCGGATAGTCGCGTGCCAGGCCGGCGAGGTTCTCTGGATTGGCGCCGCGCCAGGCATAGATGGACTGGTCGTCGTCGCCCACCGCGGTGAACAGGCCGCGCTCGCCGGCCAGCGCGCGCACCAGGCGGTACTGGGCGTCGTTGCTGTCCTGGTACTCATCGACCAGCAGGTAGCGCAGGCGCTCGCGCCAGGCCGCCCGAGCCTCGCCATCGGCCTCCAGCACGGCCAGCGGCAGGCGGATGAGGTCGTCGAAATCGACCGCGTTGAAGGCCGCCAGGCGCCGCTGGTAGGCGCTGTAGATCGCCGCCGCTTCGACTTCGCGCGGGCTGGCTGCCCGCGCCGCCGCCTGCTCCGGCGCCAGGCCCTCGTTCTTCGCCCGCGACACCAGCGACTGCAGTGCAAACAGGACGTCCGGCTTGCTGCCCTTGGGGGCCAGTTCCTTGATGAGGGCGTGCGAGTCGTCGGCATCGAGGACCGAGAAGCCGCGCCGCAATCCCGCGCGTGCATGCTCGATCTGCAGGAACTTCAGTCCCAGCGCGTGGAAGGTGCACACCGTCAACCCATCCGCCGACGCACCGGCGAGCAGGCGCCCGGCGCGCTCGCGCATCTCGCGCGCGGCCTTGTTGGTGAAGGTGATGGCGGCGATCTTCGCCGCCGGCACCCCGCGCCGGCGCACCAGGTGCGCGATCTTCTCGGTGATGACGCGGGTCTTGCCCGAGCCCGCGCCAGCCAGCACCAGCAGGGGCCCGTCGCAGTATTCGACCGCGAGGCGTTGTTGGGGATTGAGCATGGAGCGAAGGGCTGAGGGCTGAGGGCTGAGGGCTGAGGGCTGAGGGCTGCCACCATTGTGCATCGGGGCGTCGACACCGCCCAGCTTGACAGATCCGCAGGCGAGCGCCTCGCCCGGGCGTGGTGCCCCACCCACGCTGTCGCCGCACTGTCACATTGCTGCGCTGTAATAATCGCCTTCCCGGATTCCGGTGTCCGCACAATGCAAAAGCGCATCCTGGTGGTCGAGGACGAGGGTTCTATCCGCGACATGGTGGCCTTCGCGCTCGGCAAGGCCGGCATGCAGGCGGTGCACGCCGCCGATGCGCGCGCGGCGCTGGAGGCGATCGCCGATGCGCCGCCGGACCTCATCCTGCTCGACTGGATGCTGCCCGGCATGAGCGGGCTGGAGCTGGCGCGGCGGCTGCGCCGCGAGGCCACCACCGCCGAGGTGCCGATCATCATGCTGACCGCCCGTGGCGAGGAGATGGACCGCGTCAGCGGCCTCGACGCCGGCGTCGACGATTACGTGGTGAAGCCCTTCTCGACGCGCGAACCGATTGCGCGCATCCGCGCCGTGCTGCGCCGCGCGCAGGGCGACGACGGCAGCGGCATGCTGGAACTCGGCGGACTGCGCATCGACGGCCCAGCCCACCGCGTATACGCCCATGGCGAGGAAGTCTCGATCAGTCCCACCGAGTACCGCCTGCTGCATTTCCTGATGAGCCGCCCCGAGCGCGTCTACTCGCGCACGCAGCTGCTCGACCAGGTGTGGGGCGGTAGCGTGTACGTCGAGGAGCGCACCGTCGACGTGCACATCCGGCGCCTGCGCAAGGCGCTGGAGCCGTTCGCGCTGGATGGCCTGGTGCAGACCGTGCGCGGCGCCGGCTACCGGCTTTCCATTACGCCATGAACCCCGACCGCGCGCGCAGCCGGCGCCTGCTGGCCCAGCTCGCCGACGTGCGCCAGGCGGCCGGCGCGCTGCCGGACGCGGTGGTGCTGCTGGACGCGCAGGGCCGGGTCGCGTGGGTGAACCGTCCGGCACGGCGCCTCCTCGGCCTGGCCTGGCCGCGCGATCGCGGCGCGCTGCTGTCGGCACGCCTGGCCGGCAGCGAACTCGGCGAATGGCTCGCCGCCAACCCGCGCGAAGCCGCCACCGACATCGCCTCGCCGGCGCGCGCCGGCGTGCGCCTGCACGCGAGCCTGGTGCCCTTCGGCGATCGCCAGAAGCTGCTGCTCGCCCGCGACATCAGCCGCCTGACCCGGCTGGAGCAGGTCCGCCGCGACTTCGTCGCCAACGTCTCGCACGAACTGCGCACGCCATTGACGGTGATCCACGGGTATCTGGAGCTTCTCGACCCCGACGACGTGCCGGCGCTGGCGCCGGTGTTGAAGGAACTGCGCGCGCAGTCACGCCGCATGGGCCAGATCGTCGAAGACCTCCTCACCCTCTCGCGCCTGGAGATGCAGCAGCGCGCCATCGGCGAGCGCGTGGACATGGCCGCGCTCCTCGCCACCGTCCGCCGCGAAGCCGAAGCGCTCAGCAAGGGTCGCCACGAGGTCCTGCTCGAGGACAGCGCCGGGCTCGACCTCTCCGGCTCCGCGCACGACCTCCACAGCGCCTTTTCCAACCTCGTCAGCAACGCCGTGCGTCATACGCCGCCCGGCGGCCGCATCACCATCGCCTGGCGCCGCACGCCGGCCGGCGCCGAATACTCGGTCACCGACACCGGCCAGGGCATCCCCGCCGAGCACCTGTCCCGCCTCACCGAGCGCTTCTACCGCGTCTCTTCCAGCCGCTCCCGCGCCAGTGGCGGCACCGGCCTTGGGCTTTCCATCGTCAAGCACGCGCTGAACCTGCACAAGGCGGAACTCCGGATCGAGAGCGAGCCCGGCAAGGGCTCGACGTTCACGGCGGTGTTCGGGCAGGGGCGGCTGATGGCGCGCGGGGAGTGAGGGCAGCTCGTAACCCGGGTGCGCGCGCCAACGGACAATCGCCTCGGCGCATACGACTGCCCTGGACTGCCCGTCAGGATCCGGCAGACCTGCCACGCCCGCGGGACCACTTTACCGCTCTGCCTTGAGGTCACCACGGCCCACCGCGAACCACACGCTCTCGGCGATGTTCGTCGCGTAATCCCCGATCCGCTCCAGGTTGCGCGCGACCCCCAGGAGGTGCGTGCCGGCGGTGATCCAGCGCGGGTCTTCCATCATCCAGGTGAGGAGTTCGCGGACCAGGCCCGAGTACTGGGTGTCGAGCGCGCTGTCGCGCTGCCAGACCGCGCGGGCGAGGGCTTCGTCGCGCTGCTCCCAGGCGCGCAGCACGTCCTCGACCATCGCCGCGGCCGCGGCGGCCATGGCGGCGAGGCCGGCGACCGGCGGCCGTGGCGCGGTGCCGGCGAGGTCGAGCACGCGGCGGGCGACGTTGACGGCGTGGTCGCCGATGCGCTCGATGTCGGAGGCGATGCGCAGCGCGGCGAGGACTTCACGGAGGTCGCTGGCCATCGGCTGGCGCAGCGCGAGCAGGCGCACCACGTCCTGGCTGATGTCGCGTTCGCGATCGTCGATGCGGTCGTCGTGCTCGATCACGGCGCGCGCGGCGGCGGTGTCGCCCTGCTCCAGCGCGGCGAAGGCGGCGGCCAGCTGCGCGCCGGCGTCGCGGCCCATGGCGGCGATCTCGGTGGTGAGGCGGGCGAGTTCTGCATCGAAGCTCCTGACGATGTGCTCGTGGGGTCGGGGGTCCATGAGGGGTCCTCGCGGCTCAGCCGAAGCGGCCGGAAATGTAGTCTTCGGTCTGGCGCTTGCCGGGCCGGGTGAAAAGGGTTTCGGTCGCGTCCACCTCGACCAGCTCGCCGAGGTACATGAAGGCGGTGCGGTCCGAGACGCGCGCCGCCTGCTGCATGTTGTGGGTGACGATGACCAGCGTGTAATCGCTCTTGAGTTCCTCGATCAGCTGCTCGATGCGGCCGGTGGCGATGGGATCGAGCGCCGAGGTCGGCTCGTCGAGCAGCAGCACCTCCGGACGCAGCGCGATGCTGCGTGCGATGCACAGGCGCTGCTGCTGGCCGCCGGACAGCGCGAGCGCGCTCTTGCCGAGGGTGTCCTTGACCTCGTCCCAGAGCGCAGCGCGGCGCAGGGCCTGCTCGACGCGGATCGCCAGGTCCGCCTTGGCGAGGCGTTCGTGATGGCGGATGCCCCAGGCGATGTTCTCGAAGATGGTCATCGGAAACGGCACCGGCTTCTGGAACACCATGCCGACCCGGCTGCGCAGGCGGTTCATCGAATAGTGCGGATCGAGGATGTCCTCGCCATCGAGCAGCACGGAGCCTGTCGCGCGCATTCCCGGATGCAGGGCGTAGATGCGGTTGAACACGCGCAGCAGAGTGGATTTTCCGCAGCCGGAAGGACCGATGATCGCGGTCACCTGGCGCGCAGGAATATCGAGGTCGATGCCTTTCAACGCATGGTGCGTGCCATAGAAGAAGTCGAGCTTGCGCACGGCGAGCCGCGCGGCGGGAATGCCAGCAACGCAGGCGGCAGGCGCGCGGGCGGTGCTGGCCGGGGCATGGACGAGGGGCATGGCGAGGTCAGTCATGGGCTACCTTGTGACGGGCGAGGAGGCCGCGCGCGGCGAGGCCGAGCAGCAGCACGAAGCCGGTGATCAGCAGCGCGCCGGCCCAGGCGATGGCGTGCAGCGCCGGCGCGGGATCGTTGGTGTACTGGTAGATCGCCACCGGCAGGCTGGCCATCTTGTCGAGCGGGTCGATGGCCATGAAGTTGTTGCCGAAGGCGGTGAACAGGAGCGGCGCGGTCTCGCCGGCCAGGCGTGCCAGCGCCAGCAACACGCCGGTGACGATGCCCGATGACGCCGCGCGCATCAGCACCTGCACGGTCACCTTCCAGGACGGGATGCCGAGCGACAGCGCGGCCTCGCGCAGCGTGCCCGGCACCAGCTGCAGCATCTCGTCGGTGGTGCGCACGATCACCGGCAGCGCGATCAGCGCCAGCGCGATCGCGCCGGCGACGCCCGAGAACGACACCCTGCCGCCGGTCCAGTTCGACATCGGCAGCACCACGATCATGTACACGAACAGTCCCAGCACGATCGAGGGGGCCGACAGCAGGATGTCATTGAGGAAGCGGACCACCGCGCCGAGGCGGCTGCGCCGGGCGTACTCGGCGAGCCAGGTGCCGGCCAGCACGCCGATGGGCGTGGCGATCAGGAGCGCCATCACGTCCATCATCAGGCTGCCGACGATGGCATTGGCGAGGCCGCCCTCGGCGCCGTAGGCGGTGATGCGGGTGAACAGCGCCGGGCCGAGCGCGTCGAAGCCCCGCTGCACCGTGACCCACAGGATCCAGCCAAGGAAGGCGAGCCCGACCGCGGTCGCGGCAGCGCTCGCAGCGAACGCTGCGACGTTCACCAGGCGGCGCCGGAGGTAGGGCGAGGCGGCCATCACGCGCCCTCGCGCCGGGCCAGCCGGCGCAGCATCAGACGCGCCACCAGCAGCACCACGAAGGTGACCACGAAGAGCAGGAAGCCGAGCGCGATCAGCGCCGAGCGGTGCGTCCCCACCGCCTCGTTGAACTCGTTGGCGATGGCCGAGGAGATCGAGGTGCCGGGCATCAGCAGCGAACCGGTGATGGCGTAGGAATTGCCGAGAACGAAGGTCACCGCCATGGTTTCGCCGAGGGCGCGGCCGAGGCCGAGGAAGATGCCGCCGACCACCGCGCCGCGCGTGTAGGGCAGCACGATGTGCCACACCACTTCCCAGGTGGTCGCGCCGAGCGCGTAGGCCGATTCGCGCAGGCGCCCGGGCACGGCCTGGAACACCTCGCGCATCACCGCGCAGATGAAGGGCAGGATCATCACCGCCAGCACGATGCCCGCGGTCAGCAGGCCGAGCCCGATCGGTGGTCCCTGGAACAGGCCGCCGACCAGCGGCAGGCGGCCCAGCGTAGCGCTGATCGCCGGTTCCACGCGGGCCATGAAGGGCACGAACACGAAGAGGCCCCACATGCCGTAGATGATCGAAGGGATGCTGGCCAGGAGTTCGATCGCCGAAGCCACCGGCGCGCGCATCCATGCCGGCGCGATCTCGGTCAGGAACATGGCGATGCCGAACGCCACCGGCACCGCCAGCAGCAGCGCGACCAGCGAGGTCACCAGGGTGCCGTAGACCGGCGCCAGCGCGCCGTACTCGCCGCTGACCGGGTTCCACTCGGCGCTGGTCAGGAAGGTGAAACCGTGGCCGAACAGCACCTCGCGCCCGCCCCACAAGGTCGCCAGCGCGGCACCGAGCAGGGCGGCCAGCACCAGCAGCCCGCAGCTGGCGAGCAGCCAGCGGAACCAGGCGTCGTGGCGCGCGTCGGCGCGGCTGCGCAGGTCGATGGCGCGGGTCGCGATGGCGATTGGGGACGGCATGGATGTGCGGGACCAGAAGGGTTCGGGAAAGATTTGCGGCGGGGCCCGGATCCCGGGTGCCCCGCCGCGGCACTGTGCGCCGGCCGCCCGCCGAGTGGCGGACGACCGGGTCGCGCCAGGGCGCCTACTGCCTGATCTCGGCCTTCCAGTAGGCCTCGACCCGTGTCACCAGCGCGGGCGGCAGCGGCACGTAGTCCAGCTCGATCGCCTGCTCGCGGCCGTGCTCGAAGGCCCAGCGGAAGAAGTCGAGGACGACCTTGCCGTTGGCGGGGTTCTTGGGCTGACGATGCAGGATCACCCACGAGGTGGCGGTGATCGGCCAGGCTTCGGCGCCCGGCGCGTTGGTCATCAGCAGGTTGAAGTGCTCGGCGTGCGCCCAGTCGGCGGTCGCCGCGGCGGCCTGGAAGCTGGCGGTGTCCGGCGCGACCACCTTGCCGGCCGCGTTCTTCATGCGTGCGTAGCCGAGCTTGTTCTGCACCGCGAAGGCGTATTCGACGTAGCCGATGGAGTTCGGCATCTGGCGCACGTAGGCCGAAGCGCCCTCGTTGCCCTTGCCGCCGATGCCAACCGGCCACTTCACGACCGTGCCGCGACCGACCTTCTCCTTCCACTCCGGACTCACCTTGCCGAGATAGTCCGAGAAGTTGAAGGTGGTCCCCGAGCCGTCCGACCGATGCACCACGGTGATGGCGGCGTCGGGAAACGCCACGCCCGGGTTCAGCGCCACCAGCGCCGGATCGTTCCAGCGCGTGATCTCGCCCATGAACACCCTCGCCAGCGTCGGGCCGTCCAGCACCAGCTTGCCCGGCTCGATGCCGGCCACGTTGAGGGCCGGCACGATGCCCCCGATCACCTCGGGGAACTGCACCAGACCGTGCTCGTCCAGCGTCGCGGTATCGAGCGGCATGTCGCTGGCGCCGAAATCGACGGTGCCGGCCTTGATCTGGGCGATGCCGCCGCCCGAACCGATCGACTGGTAGTTGATGCGGTGCCCGGTGTCCGCGGCGAAGGTCGCGGACCAGCGCGAGATGATCGGATAGACGAAGCTCGCGCCGGCGCCGGTGACGTCGACGGCAGCGGCCTGGCCACTGGCCAGCACCATCGCGGCGGCGGCGACGAGGGATCGAAACGTGTTGGCTTGCATGGGGAATTCCTTGAGGATGGCGTTCGATCGCGGGGCGCTGCGGTGGGCCCCTTCGACGGAAGAACGGGAATCGGGATCGGCGAGGATTTTCGACAGCGCAGGTTGCAGTTTGATGAGGAAACCGTTGCGGAACGATGACACTGCCGCCGTCACTCAACCGTCACCACGCCGTCTCCGGACTGTCATGCAGCCGACGCATGCTGCGCCGCATCAATCTCCCACCCGAGGATCACGCCCATGCACCAGCACGCACTCGCCGCCGCGATCGCCGCGACGCTGATCGGTTTCTCTTCTGCCGCACGCGCCGCCGACGACACCGCACTTGCCGCGCTTCGTGCCGAACTCGCCAGCCTGCAGGCCAAGGTCGCCGCGCTCGAAGCCGAGCAGAAGCAGCAGGCCGAAGCGAAGGCCACCCGCACGGCTTCCGCACCCGCCGCGGACAGCTGGACCGAGCGCACCAGGATCGGCGGAACGATGTTCGCCACGCTGAGCCACCGCGAGACGACCGACCATGGCGAGCGCGTCGATCCGTCCGGCTTCGGCCTCGACGTCAAGCGCTTCTACCTGACTGTCGACCACCGCCTGAACGACACCTGGGCGGCGAACCTGACCACCGATTTCAGCTACATCGCCAACGACGGCACCACGCAGGTGTTCGTCAAGAAGGCCTACCTCGAAGGCCGCTTCGGCCCGCTCGCGACCTTCCGTGCCGGCGCCGCCAACATGCCGTGGGTGCCGCTGGTCGAGGACTGGTACGGCTACCGTTTCGTCGAGAACGTGCTGGTGGACCGGCTGAAGTTCGGCACCTCCACCGACTGGGGCCTGCACCTTGGCGGCGACAATGGCCTCATCAACTACCAGGCCTCGGTGGTGAACGGCGCGGGCTACAAGAACCCCTCGCCCTCCGGGAGCGTCGACATCGAAGCCCGCATCGGCGTGCAGCCGATCGACGGCCTGATCCTCGCCGCCGGCGGCTATTCCGGGCGCCTCGGCAAGGACAGCGAAGCCCAGCCCGCCCTGCACACCGCGCGCCGCTACGACGCCATGGTCGGCTGGAAGCAGGGCGGCCTGCGCCTGGGCGCCGAGTGGTTCCGCGCCGACAACTGGAAGAACGTCGCCACCGCCGCGACCGACGCCGCCTCCGGCTGGTCGGCCTGGGCCAGCCAGGATTTCGGTCCCGCCGCCGTGTTCGCCCGCTACGACCGCGCCAAGCGGAGCCGTGACCTCGATCCCGCGCTCACCGACACCTACTGGAACGCGGGCGTCTCCTTTCCCATCACCAAGGGCTTCCGTCTCGCCCTGGCCTGGAAGGACGGGCGTCTGAGCAACGGTGCGGACGTCGACCTGCGCAGCCGCGAGATCGGCGCCTGGGGCGAGGTGAAGTTCTGATCGGGCCGGGATTCGGATTGGGGATTCGCTCCGGCGCGGGATGCACGGCTGCCTGCGGCCGGTGCTCCAGGCACCCGCCGGCACCTCGCCCCGACAGGGCCGGGTTTCCCGGGGCTCAAGGCTCGATCCCGCCTGTGCGAAACTCCGCGGGGCAGGCCCTTTCCAATCCCGAATCCCCACCCAGCAATCCCGGCTTCCGAATGGCCAAGCTGTACTTCTACTACTCGGCGATGAACGCCGGGAAGACCACGCTGCTGCTGCAGAGCGCGTACAACTACCGCGAGCGCGGCATGCGTACGCTGATCCTGACGCCGGCGCTGGACACCCGCGCCGGCGCGGGCGTGGTCGCCTCACGGATCGGCCTGTCGGCGCCCGCGCAGTGCTTCGGGCGCGACCAGGATCTCGCCGCCGCCGTCGAGGCGGACATCGCCCGGCGCGGACCGCTCCACTGCGTGCTGGTGGACGAGGCGCAGTTCCTGACCCGCGCGCAGGCGTGGCAGCTCGGCGATGTCGCCGACCGGCTCGGCGTGCCGGTGCTCGCCTACGGCCTGCGCACCGACTTCCGCGGCGAGCCGTTCGAGGGCAGCCGCTACCTCCTCGCCTGGGCGGACGAGCTGGTCGAGCTCAAGACCATCTGCACGAGCGGGCGCAAGGCCACCATGGTGGTGCGCCTGGACGAACGGGGCCGCGTCGTCACCAGCGGCCCGCAGGTGGAAATCGGCGGCAACGACCGCTATGTCTCGGTCAGCCGCGCCGAGTACAAGCGCATCCTCGCCGATGCCGGCTGCGCCCCCCTCCAGCAAGCCCAATTGCCGCTCGTCCCGCGGCAGGAGCCGCACCCATGACGACCCCCGCCTGGCCGCGCCCGCAATGGAAGGACAGTGGCGATGAAGCCTTCCTGCTCTGGTTCGTGTTCGGCGATTTCGGTCCCGACTTCACCGTCGATGCGGAGAGATACCGTACCCGCGGCACCCCGCCGGGCATCGACGTGGTGCGCTACGTCAACCGCGAGCTCGCGAAATGGGACGGCTACCCGCTCGCCGGCATGCTGGGCGGTCTTCTCTACGACGAGAACCCGCTGCTGGTCGAGCGCGCCAAGCGCGCCGGCGAGTGCGCGATGCTGCGCGGCAGCCTTGCCGATCCGGCCGACTTCGATGGCCTGCGCGACCTCGTCGGCACCCTCACGGCGCTGGTCGACGCCGGCGGCGTGGCAGTGGTCGATCCGCAGACGCTGTCAATGTTCGATGCCGATACCTGGCGCGAGCGCTTCTTCGCCGCCGATGCGTTCCAGCCGCGCGACCACGTGCTGGTCCTCTGCGACGAAGATGAGGAACATCCCGGCCGACTGCGCGTCCACAGTCGCGGCATGCGCAAGTTCGCGCGCGCCGACATCGACATCCGCAACGTGCCGACGGAACTGGCCGACACTGCCGGCGGCCTCGCCGGCGAACTCATCGACTACCAGGCGCGCGGCGGCCTGGTGCCCGACGGCCATGTGATCGAGATCGAAGGCGCCGGCGCATCGATGACGGTGCGCCGCGCCGGCGGCCCGCAGGACCCCGCGTTCAACAACCGCTACCTGGCGCTGCGCTGGCCGTGATACACCGCCCCGGCGCAGGCCGGAATCGACCTGATCTCTTTCCGGCAGCCGGGTAGCCCGGATGCAGCGCAGCGGAATCCGGGACTGCCCCTGGTCGAGATCGCACGAGCAATCCCCGGATTCACGCCGCTGCGCGGCTTCATCCGGGCTACGCCACTGGCGCCTTGTCCCGGCGCTCCTGCCGTAGCCTCCTGGGGACGACGCCTCAGCCGCGCTGGCAGCGCGGGCAAAGGAAGGTCGAACGCTGCCCGAGCACGAGGGCGCGGATGGGCGTGCCGCACGCGCGGCAGGGTTGCCCCGCGCGGCCATAGACGGCGAGCTCCTGCTCGAAGTAGCCGGGCAGCCCGTCGGGGCTGATGAAATCGCGCAGGGTGGTGCCGCCGCGGGTGATCGCGTATTCGAGGATGCGCTTCACCGCATCGGCGAGGCGCGCGTAGCGCTCGCGCGAGATGCGTCCGGCCGGCCGCGCCGGATGGATGCGGGCGGCGAACAGGGCTTCACTGGCGTAGATGTTGCCGACGCCGACCACTACCGCCTGGTCCATCAGGAACACCTTGACGGCCGCCCGCCGCCCGCGCGACAGCCGCCACAGTCGAGCGCCGTCGAAGTCGTCCGCGAGCGGCTCGGGGCCGAGCCCGGCCAGCAGCGGATGCACGTGGCCGCGCGGCTGCCAGAGCTGGCAGCCGAAACGGCGCGGATCGGTGTAGCGCAGCAGCCTGCCAGAATCGAGCCGCCAATCGACGTGGTCGTGCGGGCCTGGCGGGGTGGCTGTCGGCACCACGCGCAGGGAGCCGGACATGCCAAGGTGCAGCAGCGCGCTGCCCGGCTCGGTGTGCACCAGCAGGTACTTCGCGCGCCGCTCCAGGCCGAGGATGCGCTGGCCGGGCAGGCGCGCGACCAGTTCCGGCGCCACCGGCCAACGCAGGCGCGGCTGGCGCAGGTCGAGCGCGGTGACCCGATGGCCAACCAGGTGCGACGCCAGGCCACGCCGGGTGGTTTCGACTTCGGGAAGTTCAGGCATGCCGGCATTCTCGCAACCCGCGGTCGCCAGAGGACCCATGTGGATCGGTCATGCCGATATTGCCCGGCTCATCTGGTGACCGGCGATGCGCTGGACGCGGGGAGCTGTTCCGTCCCGCTGTCCAGGTCACCCTGCCAATCGGCCGGTGCCATGAACAGCGCGGCGCTGAAGCGATCGGGCACCAGGGCGATGTCTCCGCCGACGGCGACATAGCGATCGTGGTCGATGGCGTCGGTGGTACCGAACGCCAGCGTCACGCCGTCCAGGACCAGGGTCGCGATCGGCGGGTCGAGGCCGATCTTCGCCAGGTCGAAGGCGCTGCGCGGCTGACGCGCACGCACCGGCGCCCGCGCGATCGCGAGCAGGCGCTCGACCGTTGCCATGTCGGCGGGACGCCGGTCCGGTGCGGTCATCTGCCAGCCGTCGGCGGTTCGCGCATAGCGACGTGGCGTGCAGCCTCGGCAATCCACCGCGAGGCTGCGCACGCTCGTGGCATCGACGTGGGTGAGCGGATCGGCCAGCGTCGCCCGCTCCCGGGTTTGCTGCCACAGCACGGTGCCACCGAGCAGCACGGCGAGCCCGGCGAGCAGGAAAAGCTGGCGGCCGCGGCGTCCCATTCAGCGGCGCCGCCGGCGCCACCACACGGCCAGGCCGCTGCCGGCCAGCAGCAATGGCAGGCCGACGAGGAAGGTGGCCGCGAGCGTGGTCAGGGCTGCCTGCGAGAACCG
>JACDJB010000228.1_pt1 | contig 70624 bp, 56 predicted proteins | sample 7454121 | NCBI WGS metagenome assembly JACDJB01 (sample SAMN14253290, study PRJNA609438) | sludge metagenome | isolation source: sludge after 25d culture with pyrite | collected 2018-12-20 | reverse complement strand
GAAAGCCCGTCATCCCGGCGAAAGCCCGTCATCCCGGCGAAAGCCCGTCATCCCGGCGAAAGCCCGTCATCCCGGCGAAAGCCCGTCATCCCGGCGAAAGCCCGTCATCCCGGCGAAAGCCCGTCATCCCGGCGAAAGCCGGGACCGTGGATGGTGCGTTCCATATTTATTCGGAGGATGCTCCTGCCCCATCTGCGCACCGATCCCGCCCGATCTGTCCCACTGTGACCCGCTCGATGAGGAGGGAAAATGACATCTGATATCCGTCTGCAGTGCATGAAGTCGTGTGCACTCGTACTGTCGTTGCTGGCGCTGCTGTCGACCACGGCGGCCGCCCAGGCCACTGGCTCCATCCGAGGCAAGGTACTGAACGAGGCCCAGCGCCCCATTTCCGGGGCGACGGTCTCCATTGTTGGAACGACCCGCGGCGGTCTCACCAATGCGGACGGCGAGTTCGTGATCGCCAACGTTCCGGTGGGCCCCCAGACCGTCCGGGCGCAGATGATCGGATTCGCGCGCAAGGACATGACGGTCACCGTAGCTGCCGAGCAGACCGCGACCGCCGATTTCGTCCTCGCCACCCAGGCACTCTCGCTGGACGAGGTGGTGGTGACCGGCACCGCCGGCGCCGCGCGCAAGCGCGAGGTGGGTAACTCGATCGCCCAGATCAAGATGGAGGACGTCATACAGCCGGTTGCCAACGTCGACCAGCTACTCCAGTCGCGCACACCTGGAATGATCGTGACCGGCGGGAGCGGCATGGCCGGTTCGGGATCTCAGATCCGTCTCCGCGGGACGGTCAGCATCTCGCAGACCAACCAGCCGCTCATCTACGTGGACGGCGTGCGGGTGAAGAGCGACGCCTACAAGAAGAACGTGCCCCCGGGCGACTTCAACGGACGGAGCGGCAACGTCACCGCCAGCCCCCTGTCCGATATCGACCCGGCCGACATCGAGCGGATCGAGGTGATCAAGGGTGCCGCCGCCACCACCCTCTATGGCACCGAGGCGTCTGCAGGGGTGGTCCAGATCTTCACCAAGCGCGGCGCAGCCGGCGCACCGCGCTGGAATTTCTCGGTCGACCAGGGCTTCAACCGGCTGATGGAGTTCGCTCCCGAACCACGGCCATTCCTGAACATCGACGACTACACCCGCCGTAACGGAAGCTTCCTCGATCGGAAGCTCCCCGGTACCGGTATCGCCTATCGCCAGGGCTACTCGGCCAACGTCTCCGGTGGCACCGAGCAGATGCAGTACTTCGTCTCCGGCGGTTTCGACAACGAGGAGGGCGTCCTGCCGCTCGATGAGGAGCGCAAGTACAACGTGCGCGGCAATTTCACCTTCGCGCCGCTGCCCAAGGTGCTCCTTGCCTGGAATACCTCCTACACGCGCACCGGCATCCAGAACACGCCGTCGGGCAACAACGCCCACGGGCTCACGCTGAACGCCTACCGTCAGGAGCGCAACTACTTCAGCAGCGGCGATCCGGCAGTGGTGAGTCAGGTGCTCGATTACGAACTGAATACCTGGATCGACCGCCTCATCACTGGCGGTACGGCCACCTACTCGCCCTCCGATCGCTTCACCAACCGTTTCACGGTCGGCTATGACCTGGCGTCGCAGGAGAACCGGAACGTCCGCCCCTACGGCTTCGTCGCCGCTCCCAAGGGCATTCTTTCCGATCAGCGTTACAACACCAACACGCTGACCTTCGACTACGTTGGCAGCTACCGGCTGGATCTCGGATCCTCGGCCTCCGCGACTCTCTCCTTCGGTGGCCAGAGTGTCACCAACGACGAGGTCAACACGATCGCCAAGGGCGACAATCTACCGGGCCCGGGTGAGGCGACGGTCAGCAATACGGCAGTGCAGACCGGAGTCGAGGAGCGCACCCGGACGATCAACGCCGGTCTGTTCGGCCAGGCACTCTTCGCCTTCCGCGATCGGTATTTCGTGACGGTCGGCGGGCGAGTGGACGGGAACAGTGCCTTCGGATCTGGTTTCGGTCTCCAGGCCTATCCCAAGATCAGCGGCTCGTACGTGATATCCGATGAGGAGTTCTGGCCGGAGAAGCTGGGCTCGATGAAGCTGCGTGCGGCGTACGGTCAGTCGGGTCGTGCGCCAGGCGCCTTCGATGCGGTGCGGACGTGGGATGCCGTGCAGTACGCCGGACTCTCGGCGTTCGTCCCCAGCAACCTTGGTAACCCGGATCTGGGGCCCGAGCGCACCGCTGAGACCGAATTCGGTTTCGACGGCGCCTTCCTCAACCAGCGAGTGACGGCCGAGTTCACCTACTATCACTCGGTCACTTCGGACGCACTCTTCCTGGTTCGCCACGCTCCTTCCGAAGGTTTCTCCAACTCGCAGCTCATGAACGTGGGCAAGTTGCAGAACCAGGGTATAGAGCTTGGCATCAACGCCAACGTCTACGACTCCGGCACCTGGGGGCTCGACCTGGGCGGCAGTGTCTACACCAACAAGAGCGAGGTGCTCGACCTGGGCGGCGCCACCGAGTTCTCCATTGGCGGCGGCTGGATCAAGGTGGGCGAGCCCGTGTTCGCGCTGCGCGCCAACAGGATCGTGAATGCCGACGAGATCGCCGACCCGATCATCGAGTACGACCACATCTTCGGGCCGCAGAACCCCACTCACACGTTTGGTATCAACACCACGATTCGCATGCCCAAGGGACTGGAAGTGCAGGCGCGCGGTGAGTACCAGGGCGGCGGCTGGATCAGCGATGGCGCCTCCCAGAACGCCCTCCAGCGCGGGATCATCTGGCCGACGTGCACCAACGCCTACGCGCTCATGGAATCCAATCAGGAAGGCAAGATGACCGCCTGGGAGCGGAAGATGTGCAATTCCGCAAACTATGAAGGCAGCCTGCTCAACTATCCCAAGGACTTCTTCAAGATCCGCGAAGTGAGCCTGCGCGTCCCGGTCGGCAACTTCGTTCCGGGCACGAGCAACGCCAGCCTCACCTTCTCGGCGCGCAACTTCTACACCTGGAAGAACAAGCGCATGCTGATGTTCGATCCCGAGATGATCGGCCGTGGCGGCTTCGGTGACGCCAACACCGATATCGAGGAAGGAATCCCGCCGACCGCCTCGTTCGTCGCATCTCTCCGCATGGCCTTCTGAGGAGAATCAGATGACAATGCGAGATCCCAATACTCATCCGGGAACGGAGACCAACGTGACCACGAAGCGCACGCCTATCCTGAACATTGCTGAACTGAAGCTCGGGAGAGCCCTGGCTGGAATACTGCTGGTAGCCGCCGTCACCGCCTGCGATACCGATGTCACCAACCCGGGTCGCTACGAGGACAAGTTTCTCGACCTCCCGTCGGCGCACATGGCCGTCGTCAATGGCGCCGCCCGCACCCTCTCCGACGGTCTCAACGACGTCGCCTACACCACCGCCGCGATAACCCGGGAGATCTTCCCTGGTGGTTCGACCTCCAGCTTCGGCATCACGCCGCGGCAACAACAGGGGCTGCTCGTCTTTGACGATGAGCACGTCCAGTGGACCTCGAACCATCGCTCCCGTTTCATCGCCGAGCAGGGTTACGAGCGTTTCAAGGCGGAGCGGGAAGCCGCCGGCGAATCTTTCGACAAGTACGAGCCCGGCGGGTTGGCCGCCCTCTGGGCGGGTTACGCCAACCGCATCCTGGGTGAGAACTGGTGCGAGGTCACCTTCGATGGTGGCCCTGCGGTACCCGCGGACTCCGCGCTCCGGCGCGCCGAGGGCTGGTTCAGCAAGGCGCTGACGATCGGTCAGGCCGCCGGCAAGGCGGATATCGTGAACGCGGCGCTGTCTGGTCGTGCATCGGTACGACTGTCGCTGGGCAACTCGGCTGGCGCGGCGGCGGATGCGGCGCAGGTACCCACCGCCTTCAAGTTCACCATGAAGTACGCGCCCGACGCTACTGCCCAGTACAACGCCATATTCTGGGCCGGCGCTGCCACACCGTATCGTGCGCACACTGTCTGGCGGACCAAGTACGACCAGTACTACACGGACACCAAGGATCCACGCGTGCCGTGGGCGCTCCATCCCAAGCAGGAATTTGGCGATGCGGCCGTGCTGGACCTGGGCAAGGTGCCCTTCCACCAGCAGCAGAAGTACACGGCCCGTGAATCACCGATCAACCTCTCGTCGGGTCGCGAGATGCGGCTTGTCGAGGCCGAGGCCAAGTTGCTGGCCGGCGACTACCCGGCCGCCATCACCCTCATCAATTCCCTCCGTACCTCGGTTGGCGTGCCGACAGTCTCGGCGGCCAACATCAATGAGGCGTGGGGTCTGCTCAAGCGTGAGCGCGGAATCGAACTCTGGCTCGAAGGTCGACGCCTGAACGACATCCGTCGCTGGGAGAAGGCAGGTACCCCGGGCGAGCTGGATCCGCTGGAGGTGCCCGGCGAGGCCTCCCGTCTGCTCCCGAACAGGTCGCTCTGTTACGCCATTCCGAAGACCGAGGTGGAGAGCAACCCGAATATCCGCTGATCGGGCGCACTGGCGCGCGGTTACCAAGCACTACACAGCCGTCAGCGGGTGCCGGCGCAGGGATACGAGCCCTGCGCCGGCACCCGCGTGCGCAGGCCATTCCGTCATGTCGCATTCCACCCCGTCATTCCGGCGAAGGCCGGAATCCATGTGTCATTCCGGCGAAGGTCGGAATCCATGTGTCATTCCGGCGAAGGCCGGGATCCATGTTCCGCTCGGGGTCATGGACCCCGGCTTTCGCCGGGGTGCCCCGGCTTTCGCCGGGGTGACGGGCCTCGTGCCGCCGACGGCCCTCGCCGGGGTGCCCCGGCTTTCGCCGGGGTGACGGCGGTGGTCAGTGCTGCCAGGCTCTGGAGTAGTTGCCGTACCCGAGCGAGTATCGCCCACGAACCTGATCAACCCTGAGAGTCATGCCTGTTCAGGCCAACCGGAGCTGTAAATGAAACGACGTGTTCCACGCAACCTGCTGCTGCTGCTGATCGCCGTCACGCTCGCACCCGGCGCGGTGGCGGCGCAAGCGCCCGCGCTCGGCAGCGAGACTCTGGCCGGACTGACGCTCCGGAACATCGGTCCGGCCAACATGAGTGGACGGATGGTCGACATGGAGGTGGTCGAGAGCGACCCGTACACCATGTACGTCGCATCCTCTACCGGCGGTGTCTGGAAGACCGGAAACAATGGCGTCACCTGGTGGCCGGTGTTCGAGAACGAAGGCACCCACTCCGTCGGCGCCATCACCCTGCACCAGCGCGATACCAACATCGTCTGGGTGGGAACGGGTGAGCGCGCCAACCGGCAGAGCAACTCGTGGGGCGACGGCGTCTACAAGTCGACCGACGCCGGCCGCACGTGGACCAACATGGGACTCCGCGAGAGCCATCATGTGGGTCGCATCAGGCTCCATCCCGAGAACCCGGACGTGGTCTTCGTGGCCGCCATGGGTCACCTCTGGGGCCCCAACCGCGAGCGTGGACTCTACAAGAGCACCGACGGCGGCCGGAACTGGCGCAATGTTCTCTTCGTGGACGAGAACACCGGCGTCGTGGACGTCGCGATCGATCACCAGGACCCGCGCATCATGTACGCAGCCAGCTACCAGCGGCAGCGGAAGCCCTTCGGATTCCACGGCGGCGGGCCGGGCTCGGCGCTCTGGAAGAGCACCGACGGCGGCGAGAACTGGCGCAAGCTCACCAACGGGCTTCCAGGCGGACCGTGGGGCCGCATCGGTATCGATATCTACCGTCAGCACACCGATACGGTCTACATCTCGCTCGAGAAGGGATACCGCTTCAATGCCTCCACGGCATATGTCAGGCGTGCCGGCGACGCCGGTGTCTTCCGCTCGACCGACAAGGGCGAGCACTGGGAGTTGATGAGCGACTGGAACCCGCGTCCGATGTACGCGAGCCAGATCCACGTGGATCCCAAGAACTCCTGCGTCGTCTACATGCAGAACAGCTTCTCGCGCTCCACTGACTGCGGAAGGACGTTCCGCTCGCTTCCCCAGACCCTCCACGGAGACGACCGGTTCCTCTGGATCGACCCGAACGATTCGCGGCACCTGGTGAAGCTGGACGACGGCGGCATCGGTATCTCGTATGACCGCGCCGAGAAGTGGCTGTATGTCAGCTCGTTGCCGGTGAGCCAGTGGTATCGCGTCGCGATGGACAACGCCAACCCCTACAACATCTACGGTGGGCTGCAGGACAACGGGAGCTGGGTGGGGCCGAATGCCACCTACCGCACCGAGGGCGTCCTCAACGAGGACTGGACGCGCACCGGCGGCGGCGACGGCTTCCTCTCCCTGCCTGATACGGTGGATGGCGACACCTTCTATTCCGAATCGCAGTACCTCGGACTGCTCAAGCGCAGCCTGAAGACCGGGCAGGCGCAGACCATCCGCCCCGGCGACCCGCAGGGCGCCATCGGCGCTCGGCGCAACTTCGACTGGTTCTTCGCTGGCGCCGAGGTGGGTGAGCTGGAGAACGCCATGGCGTCGGCCAACTGGGATGGTCCGTATACGATCTCACCGCACGACAACAAGGTGCTGTATGCCGGCACCGACCGCCTCTGGAAGAGTGTCGACGCCGGGCAGAGCTGGACCGACCTGGGCGACATGACCACGGGCGCCGATCGTCGTGAGCTGAAGATCATGGGTCAGGCAGTGGGCGACTCCGTGCCATCCATAGATGATGGAGCCCCGTACTGGCCCACGCTCTCCATCATCGCCGAATCTCCGCTGCGGGCGGGGCTGCTCTACGTGGGCACCGACGACGGTAGAGTGCGTAGCTCGAAGGACGGGGGTGCCACCTGGACAGATCTGCACGCCAGGGTGGGCGGTCTTCCTGCCGGAGCCTGGATCAACGGCATCGAACCGTCGGCTCACAGTCCTGAGCGCGTCTACCTGGTGGTCAACAACTACCGGGACGACGACTACGGCAACTATCTCTGGCGCTCCGACGACGCTGGCAACTCCTGGCGCGATATCACCGGCGACCTGCCGCCCGCGCGCGTGTTGCGGACGGTGCGCGAGGACCCCCGCAATCCCGATGTGCTCTGGCTGGGGAGCGAGCTGGGGCTATTCGTGACGGTGGACGGAGGCGCGCACTGGGTGGAGTTGAAGAACAACATGCCCACCCTGCCGTTCAACGACCTCCGGATCCACGCCCGGGACAACGACCTGGTGCTGGCCACGCACGGTCGCGGTGTCTGGATCCTGGACCAGGTGAATGCTATCCAGGAACTGACTCCGCAGGTCCTGGCCTCTCGCGCCCATCTCTTCACCATCCAGCCCGCGGAGCAGATCCGCTACCAGAGCGAGAAGGCGCACACCGGTGACATGTACTGGGCCGGTGAGAACCCACCGGCCGGTGCGATCATCGACTACTACCTGCGCACCCCGGCCAGCGACATGTCGCTGGTGGTGCTGGATGCAGCGGGCGCTGAAGTGACCCGTCTCACCCCAACCACCAATGCGGGCATCAATCGTGTCATCTGGAACCTGCGCCACGCGAGTATCGCGGGGGCGCCAGGCGGGCGATCGGGCGGGGCAGGGCCGTGGGTCGTTCCGGGCACATACACAGTTCGCATGACGGTGGACGGAGCATCACAGGACCAGAAGGTGGAGGTCCGCGAGGATCCGCGCGTCCAGGTACCGACTGCGGTCCGTCAGACGTGGACGGCGGACCTGATGCGCATAGCGGAGCTGTTGAATGGGGCCAACAGCGCCCTGGCCGCGGCGCGCGAGGCCAATGTTCCGGCCGACCGTGTGAGTCTTCTGACTGAACTGCGCTCACGTATCAACAGCCTGTACGGAGAGGTGAGCGCTTTCGTCGGTCCGCTCACCGCCGACCAGCGCGCCCAGTTCGACTACTACACCCGTAAGCTCGGGGAACTGAAGCAGTAGGCTGGGAAACCGGTCAGGTGCGCGTCGGCAGATAGCAGCGGTCGACGCGCGCAGGGCCCTCGACGTCGTGCGCCGTCGAGGGCGGTATCGGCAATACCGCCGTACCCGGCGTGCGCGCACGGCGTTCGACCAGGAAGGGCCCCGGACGACGATTGCCCGGGGCCCTTCCTGGTCGTCTGTCCGTACCGTCAGGGAACGGCCCCGGCGGCTCCGCTCCGCCGCGGATCGGCGCCCGCTGTCACCCGGCCATTCTCTATCCTGATCGCCGAGCCGTAGCCCATCCGCAGTTCGCCCAGCAGCGAGATCTTCTGGAGTCGGTAGCCGAGCGATTGCATGCGTTGCTCGACGTCGGGGGAGAAACCGTCCTCGATGAGCAACGTCGCCCTGCCGTCCGGTGCCCTTCCCGCAGGCATGAAGCGCGGCAGTTCCAACGCAGCTTGCGGGCCGAGCTTCTGGTCGATCATTCCGATCACCGTCTCGTAGACCGCCGAGGTGATCCAGGCATTGCCGGCCGCTCCGACGGCGAAGGCTGCGCGCCGGTTGGCACCGGAGCCGGTGAAGGCCACGGTGGGTGCGATCGTGCTTCCGTGCCGGGCGTATGGCAGGCGGGCACCGTACATGGTCGGGTCGCTGCCATAGGACCCGAGCTTGTCGTTGTAGAGGAAGCCGAGCCCCGGTGAGACGTAGAAGTTGCCTCCCCATGTCCCCAGCGTCTGCGTCACGCTCACCACGTTGCCGTCGCCGTCAGCGACGACGAATGCAGTCGTGCCGGTGGAGTGACAGGCAACCGCCGACCTGTAGCTGTCGTTGGGGTCGCAGGTGGCATGCTCGTCGCCGGTGCCGGTGCCGGTGACGGTGCCGGTTCCGGGCCCGGCGCCCATGCCCAGCTGGGGCGCGTCGCTGTTCGCGCTGGCTGGTGGTGAGGCACAGGGGAGCGAGTCGCCGCGCAGGAGCTCGGCGGAGAGCGCGCTGGACGGGTCAAAGCAGTTCCAGCGCGAACGCGCGACTTCCTTGCTCGTGAAGGGCAGCACGTCCACCGGCCAGAGCCCTGGATCGGCTATGCGTCCGCGGCTGGACGGAACCAGTTGCCAGGCGCTGACCATGGCGTGCAGCGTGGCCGCGTCCTCGGAGTAGGGCTTGGGGGACCGGAACTGCTCCAGCAGGTTGAGTTGTGCGGCGAGCGTCGCGCCGCCGGAGACGGGAGGTGCGCTGGAGTACAGGGTGTAGCCGCGATAGGTGGTACCCACGGCCTCACGTCTCACCGCGTAGTACCGGGCCATGTCCACCAGCGACATGACGTTTCCGTGGGACCGCAGGTCCGCGACCATGCGCTTCGCGACCGCACCCTTGTAGAATGCGTCGGCGCCACCACTGGCCACCTGTTCCAGCGTCCACTGCAGGTCCGGATTGCGCAGCGTGTCGCCCGCCTGCAGCGGCTGGCCATCGCGGAAGAACAGCTTCGTGGAGCCTGGATACTTGAGGAAGTGATCGCGTTCAGTGGCCAGGGTGGTGGCCAGCCCATCGCTCACCTCGTAGCCATCTCGTGCCGCGCGGATCGCTGGCTGGAGCAGGGTGGACCAGTCCAGCTTGCCGCTGCCGTGCTCCTTCCAGGCCAGGTACATCGCGGCGACCGTGCCGGGCACGATAGCCACCACCGGGCCCCCTCTGGGCAGGCGACCGTTGCTCAGAAGCGACGCGTTGTCCAGCGTGGCGGCCTCTGGTACCCGGGCCATGAACTCGATCACTTCGGGCTCCTGCATGCCGCGTTCGAACAGGACCAACTGGCCATAGCCGCCCATGCCGCTGGCGTCCGGTTCGACCACGCCGAGCGCGAACGACACGGCCACGGCGGCGTCCACGACGTTGCCACCCTGACGGAAGATCTCCAGTCCGGCCTCGGTTGCCACGGGATGCGCGCTCGACACGGCGGCCCGTCCGGTCGCGCTCTCCCTGAGCGCCGGCCGTTCGCGCAGCATCTGGTGGATCACTCTCTCCAGCGCCTCGTCGTCTGCCGCGGCGAGCGCCCGAGGGCGGTAAGAGTCACGCAGCGTCTCCCACTTCGCCCGTCGAGCAGTGGCGCTGGAGCCCGAGTAATAGAGGTCCAGCGTGCGCGTCCAGGCGGCATCGAACGTCTGCGCGTTGTAGCGAGCGCGGTCGGCTACCGCTGGCAAGGTCAACGTCACCAACGACGGCGCTGGTGCCGGTGCGTCCACCAACCAGAGCCGGCCGGTGCTGGTGAACACATCCCCCACCTCGCGGTCGCCGAGGCGGTCCGGGTCACCGTTGTAGCCGAGGTCGCGGGGCGGCAGGCTGGCAAGGGCCAGCGTGCCGCCGTCCGGATTCCAGGCGGGGGTCGCGTACTGCTCCACGACGAGGTTGGCGTACTGTCCGTCCAGGCCTGTCACGTATACGGCGCCGCGCCCGGTGCCCACGGTGAAGGCAACCCGATCTCCGTCGGGCGCCCACGTCGGACGCTCGGCGGCCTGGTCCGCCACCAACACGCTGTCGCTCTCGGTCTTCTGGTCGGTGGCCACCGACCGGATGCGGAGCCGGTTCCCCTGCTCGCCCAGCGTGACGTAGGCCAGGCGGCTACCATCGGGCGAGAAGACCGGCCAACGCTCCGGGGCGGCGCCCTTGGTCAGTCGACGTTCGGAGCCATCCTGCTCGCGCACCCAGAGTCGCGCCGTGGCTCCGCGCCCGCGCACAAAAACTGTCCGGCCGTCGGCGGCCAGGGTGGGTTCGCCGTCCGGCTCGGCTGACGTCGTCAGCCGTTCCGGTTGGGCGTCGACGCTGGCCACGCGAACACGCCAGAGGTCGAAGTTGCCTGCTCGATCGGAAGAGAACGTCACCCAGTTGCCGTCGGCGCTCCACGCCGGCTGCCTGTCCCACGACGGTCCCGACGTCAACTGTAGCCACTGCGCGCCGGAGCCGGCCCTGTCCTGCACCCAGATGTCACCGCGCACGGCCACGGCCAGCCTGCCATCTCCGGCATAGGATGGGTCGCGCGCCCCCAGGACGGGCGAACTGTCCACGGTGGCGATGAATGTGCCGCTCACCGGCGACTGCTGAATCCGGGCGCCATGCGCCACGGTCACTGTGAAAACGGGCGCCACCACTGTCGTGGCCGACGGTACCACGCCGACCGAGGTTGCGACGAGTAGCGATATCAGGACATTCGGCATCGACACTGTACTTTCTCCTCGCTGGTAGCTGACCGGGCGCAACTGGTCAACAGTTCATCGCATCATGAAGTCCGGCCCCCGGACGCGCATCTGCGCCAGGGGGCCGAACGGGACTGGCTGATCTGACCGCAGGCGAAGGACTACTGGATAGCCTGCTCTGTCGCCGTGCTGTTGGCGAGGCCGTTGAAGAAGTACTTGAAGGTGCCATAAGGCTGGGCACGGTAGATGATCTCAGGCCCGAACAGGTAGAGCATTCCCTTGCCTACCGGCGCCTGGACCACTGCGGCACCTCCCTCCAGATACTTCTGACCCCACGCCCATCCGCTGCGCAGGGGCGTTGCGCTGTCGTACCACGCGACCCGCTTGATCCCCCTCGCCGCGGCGTCGGGGCCGAGTGCGAATACGGGAGAGTTGTTGAAGAAGACGTCGGTCCTCTCATTCATCCCGAACGCGATCGGCTGCGTGGTGTCCACGCGAGTCGCCAGGACAGAGCCCGGGATGTAATACTCCTCGCCCTTGAGCGGCGTGCCATCGGCATCCACCAGCTTGCTCCTGATCGGGAGCCCCAGGTACTGCGCGAGCGACGTCGAACTTCCGATGGTGAGGATAGTCCCACCGTCCTCCAGGAACTGCTTGAGTTGCGGCACGGTCTTCTCGGCCGTGATGCTCCCCAGTCTGTCGCGATACTCGGCCGGGATCGATTCCGGTGACGGCTGACGACCGCCAAAACCACGACCGCCGCCGCCGGGTGCACTGATCGCGCCGCCCACGAAGACAATCACGTCGTACTTGCTGTGCAGGTCACCGGCGTCGAACGTCTGTGGGTAGACGACGTCGAACGGAATCCCGTTCTGCTCCAGGATCCAGCGGGTCCAGCCCGACGGCATGGAACCGCCGTAGTTGTCCCACAGCGCGATCCGGGTGGGATTCATCTTCATCTGGACCCCCTCCGGCCTGGACGCGGCCGCCTCGAAGCTGACGCCGAGTTCGTTCGCCACCGCCTCCAGCCTGGCCTGCGTCTCGCTGCCGCCCGGGATGTAGTAGGTGCCGTCGGTCTTGAGGCGATACACAGTCTCGCCCTGGCCCATCAGCTTCACCACCGCCGCGTAGCCATCCACGTAGCTGGGCGAGAGCGTGTAGCCGGCCGATGCGCCGCTGGCTACAGTGCCGGCGGGCGGCTTGATGTTCCAGTCCGTGATCTTCTCGAAATTGCCGTCAAAGCCATCCAGGATACGGTCGAAGTCGATACCCATCTGGTATGCCAGCGTCCATCCTGCAGCGTCGTACGGCGGAATGGGCGGGCCACCCGGGTAGAGGAAGTCGTTCGGGTGATCCTGCGGCTCGAACATGTCTATGATGTGCGGCCGGAACGCCTGGGCCGTCTTGATGACGAGTGAACCGGCCGGGTACGTCTTGCCGCCCGCCTCGAACGGCTCGGAGGCGCGGAGCACGTCGATGCCGTTCTCGAGCATCGCGTTGATGAACCGGACCGCGGTCGGGAAGTCTGCCTGATCCGACGGCAGGACGTAGCCGCGTGCGTCGCGCGCAGCCGGGTCACGCATCATCGCCAGGTACTTCTTCGAATCCTCCACTCCGGGAGCGGAACGACTGATGCCCCCGACAGCCATCACACCAGAGCCACCGGCGGCCTGGGCGTCCTTGCGCATCGCCTCACGAGTGGCGTCGACACGGCTGGGGTATGTCGTCCAGCTATCCTCGCTACCGCGCTGGATGGAGTTGCGGCCCATCTGGTAGCGGTTGTAGAGGAAGGTGTCCTTGTAGCGCGACGCCAGGTCCAGCACGGCGTAGTTGGCCGTCACCGAGTAGTCGACCGAGTTGCGGAAGTGCCATGTCTGCGGCTCGATGGGCGCCGGAAGGTCGGCGTTCGGGAGCTGACGATCCGGCAGGAACGGGATCTCCATCGGCGTCGGGTTGCCGATGGTCTCCGTGAGCAGGCCGATCATGTTGTGGAAGTAGGTCACCGTGCGCAGCCCGCCATTCCACCAGGTGGAGTAGTTGGCTCCTCGGCGCATCGTCACGCCTGGCTTGCCCTCGGCTATGAAGCGGTTGTGCATCGCCGAACCCACCACGTCCAGTCCCGTCACGATGAGCGGGTCGAAGACGTAGTTGAACGGGTCGCGGAAGGGCGGTGCGAACATCACCGTGCCGGTGGGGCCGGTCTGGTGATGGTTGTACATGATCTGCGGGTGCCATTCGTGGAAGAGCTGCCGGTTCATGTTCTCCGTTTCCGGCTGCGTCGACATGTAGAAGTCACGATTGTTGTCGTGTCCGATGTACTTCTGGTACAGGCGCGGGATGTCGCCGCTGTTGCGCTTGAGCGAATCCGGCTCGCGCATGTACCAGTCGGACACCAGCTCCATGCCGTCCGGATTGGCGTGGACGGCGAGGACGATCACATCGTCCAGGATCCGCTTCGTCTCGGCGTCATCGCGCGAGACGAGTTGGTAGATCGTCTCCGTGAGTTGCTGGGGACCGAGCACCTCGGTGGAGTGGAGACCACCGTCGATCCAGACGACTGCCTTCCCTTCGGCGGCGAGTTCGCGTGCCTGCTCGTCTGTCAGCCCCTCAGCCCTGGCGAGCTGCCCGGAGATTTCCCGGTAGCGCTCGAGCTTCGCATGGTTCTGCGGCGAGGTGATGATCGCCATGAGCTGCGGGCGTCCCTCAGCGGTCTTCCCGATCTCCACCACTTTCAGCCTGTCCGATTCGGAGTCCAGCTTGGTGATGAATTCGCTGTACTTCGTGTAGTTGGGCAGTACGTAGTCGGCACCGATCTGGTGGCCGAAGAACTGCTCGGGAGTGGTGACGTTGCCGGTGCTGCTCCCGCCCTGGCAGGAGGCCAGGATGAGGCTGGCCAGGAGCGCGGGTACGAGGGTACGACGGCCGTGTGCTGTGGGCATGAGCCCTCCGGTGTGCAGCAGGGAAGTGATGTCGGCGGCGAGTGGCACCCGTCGTCGACGCAGGCTTCTCCATGTGGACAGCGCTCCGGGTCTCTCACTTCCATGACGCCGTGACGTCATCATGTGAGAGACCGAAGCGAAGGGTGTTGGTCGGGACTGCCTAGCTTCCGGCTCGGCTCGCCAGTTGTCAAGCTCGCCGGCGGCCCGACCTCGATCAGGTTGTCAATCAGTACTACGTATGGTAAGGCCCGATGGTTGGTCCGGATCTGGCAATCATTCTGTTTCCTGCCTACGGGCCACCCCCTGAAACGGAGTTCATCGATGCCCTCGCTGCTGCCCTTCCTGGAACTCGGCGTGGCGACCGGGTTGCGGAGCATGATCGCCATATCCCGGTTGGCCGGGACGCTGGCTGCAGAAGGGGAGGGGGAGACGGAGGGGCGAATCGCCGGTGTGTTGTCACGGCCATGGGCGCGCGCCCTCTCGCTTGCGATGGCGGCCGGTGAGATGGTGGCCGACAAGCTACCCATGGTTCCCGACCGAACCGACCCGGGCCCGTTGGCTGGCCGCGCGGTCAACGCGGCCATAGCGGGCCACGTGCTGGCTATCCGGAGGGGAGAGCCGCGCGTCCTGGGCGTGCTGCTCGGAGCCGGCGGGGCGCTCCTCGGCGCACATGTCGGCTTCCGCGTCCGACGAGCACTCACCCGGCAGGCGGGCCTTCCCGACCTGCCGGTAGCCCTGTGCGAGGATGCCCTCGCCATCGCCCTCGTCCGCCACGCCCTGGCCGATTGGAGCGCGCGAGATGCCGGTGGTCGGGTAGCTCCGGCCGGATCACCGGGCTTCGCGCACCGGCGCTGACCACTCCACCGCCAACCGGCCCACTCCGGCACCTGCGCGAAGCCGTGGCGATCCCGCGACCACCAGACTCCCCGCCTCCATGAAGCCGCTCGATCCCGCGACGCTCCAACGTGCCCTCGACGACTACCCCCGGGTCATCGAACGCCAGGGGGTCGCTCGCCTGGCCGAGCTGGATGGCTGGTATCGCGAGGAACTGCCGGCACTCATCGCCGCCCGGGCCACGCCCCACATCACGCTTCCCGAACTGGTGCGGCTCACCGAGTGGAAGATGGCCCGTGGCGTCTGGCGGGCGCCCAATCTGGTGCTCGTGCGTGGGAACGCGCCGTCTGCCGTGGAAGAGACGAGCGCGCTGGCGCTGTCACTCATCCCGCACCCCACCAGCCCGGTGTCCGAGCTCTCGAAGCTGGCCGGTATAGGTCCAGCTACCGCGTCGGCGGTCGTTGCAGCGGCCGCGCCGGCCATCTATCCATTTCTCGACGAGCTCGTGGCGGCACAGTTCCCGGAACTGGGGCCGGTGAAGTGGACGCTGGGCTACTACGCTCGCTACTCGGAAGTACTGCGCGAAGCCGCCGCCCGCCTGGGCGAGGGGTGGACGCCCGTGCGGCTGGAACGGGCAGTCTGGGCGCTGGTGGGCGGCAAGGCTGACGCCGGGAAATGAGGATCCCGCACGCTCCCGTCACGCGGGGTGTGAAATCCACCTGACCGCATGCGGGGCGCCTGATTGTGGAGAGAGGCGCGACCAATCCTGGCCGGTTCGCTCGGGTGGCGTCCCGGAGCTGGCCAACGGGTCGCACTTACTGAAATATCACCCTTCCAGGGCGTCCACGATAGCGTCGATGCCCGGCCAGCCATCGGCGCTGTAGCGGGCCAGCGTGCGCAGATAGTTCACGCCGTCCTCGCCGTGCCGCTCCTGTACGACCGCCGCCGCGCGGCTCACCGCCTCCGCGTCGGCGAATGGCTGGGTCAACTCCTCGTCCATCTTCCCGTTCTCGTGCTTCACTCCCGCTGCATCCAGAAAGGTGCTCTGGATGGCCGGCTCGAGCTCCACGTAGAGAAGCTGCAGCATTTCCAGCTCGTCGTGCGACGTCTCGGCGCCCAGGCGGACTATCTCCCTCGCCAGCCGCTCCGGCGGCCAGCTCATCAGCGTCACGGCGCGGAAACCGCCCTTCCCCACGAGGCGCTGTGCGTAGAGCGCCCGGGCGTCGCGATGAGCCTTGATGGCGTGCGTCAGCAGCTCCACGCGCCGTGCCGCGGGAAGGGATCTGTAAGGGTTGCGATTGGCCATGGCGGAATACTAGCAACCTGTCGTCCGGTAGCCCACAGGCCCACGCAGGGGAAGCGCGTGCGGGGTCCCGTCAAGCTTACCGCCCCAGGTGCAGGGGCCTAGCTTTAGCCACAGGTGCCCACGCCTCACGCGCTTCCGAGTGCTCCCTCCAGACCCGACCCTGCCGATGCGCCGCATCCCCGTCCGTCCCGTCCCCGTCCTCGCCGCCCTCGCGCCCCGCGCCGCCCTCGCCGCCCTCGCCGCCCTCGCGCCCCTCGTCATCCCGGCGAAAGCCGGGATCGCCCAACCGCGCCCGTTCGCCGAGGTGGTTCCTGCCGGAGCCACTTCCGAACGTGGACTGTTCGACGTCCACCGCGCTGGCAACAAGCTCTTCTTCGAGGTGCCGGATTCCCTCCTCGGCCGCGACATGATCATCATGTCGCGCTATGGACAGGTCCAGGACGGCCTCTCCCAGGTCGGAGCGAACATGACGCCGAACATCGTCGTGCGGTGGGAACGCCGGGGTGACCAGATGTACCTTCGTGCCGCCTCGCACCAGACGACGGCCGACGCCGGCAGTTCGCGCGCCATCGCCGTGACCCAGCAGAACTTCGCGCCCGTGCTCCAGTCCTTCGCCGTGGCCGCGCGTGGCGCCCGCAGCAGCGTCGTCGATGTCACCGAGCTCTACCTGGGCGAGCATCCGGCATTCACCCTGCCGCGCGGCCAGCGCACCCAGTTCGCCGTCCGCAAGTACGAGCGCGACCGGAGCTGGCTGGAGTTCGCCCGCACCTTCCCCACGAACGTCGAAGTGCGGGTGGTGCAGAGCTACACCGCCGACCAGCCGCCCTCCAACGCTCGCGGCGGCGCGCTCAGCTACGAGGTGAATCATTCCATGATCCTCCTCCCGGAGAAGCCGATGATGCCCCGCCTCTGGGACGAGCGGGTTGGCTTCAGCAGCATCGAGCGCACCGACTACTCCAGCGACTTCCAGGGTGTTCGCGCCGAGCGCTACATCCGCCGGTACCGGCTGGAGCCGAGCGATACCGCGGCCTTCCTGCGCGGGGAGCTGGTGGAGCCGGTGAAGCCGTGGGTCTGGTACATCGACCCGGCCACCCCCGAGAAGTGGGTGCCCTACATCGAGGCCGGCATCCTGGAATGGAACGGCGCCTTCGAGGACGCCGGCTTCAGGAACGCCATCCAGGTGCGCCGGGCCCCGACGCCCACCGAGGACCCCACCTTCTCCCTGCTCGACGCCCGTCACTCCGTCCTGCGCTACGTACCCACCACGGTCCGTTCGGCCAACTCCGGCGGCGACGTGGTGGATCCGCGCAGCGGCGAGGTGCTGCGTGCGCACACCAACATGTACGAGGCTGTCGCCGAGCGTATGCGCTGGCAGCTCCTGTCACAGGTGGCGACCGCGGCCGACGACAAGCGCTACCGTGATTCCCGCCTCCCCGACGACCTCATGGGCGAGGCGATCCGCTACGTGACATCGCACGAGACGGCGCACTCGGTGGGACTGCCGCACAACCAGCGAGCCAACTTCGTCTTCCCCATAGACTCCATCCGGAATCCCGATTTCGTGCGCCGCATGGGGCATTCCGGATCGTCAGTTGGACGGACGCGTTTCAACTATGCCGCGCAGCCTGGCGACGGAGTGCCGCCCGAGCGGCGGATGGGCGTCTGGGACCGTTTCGCCGTGTACTGGGGCTACCGTCCCATTCTCGACGCCACGACGCCGGAGGCCGAGACGGCCACCCTGCACAAGCTGGTCACCGAGCGGGCCGACAAGCCCTGGTTCCGCTTCGCCTCGGCGCAGTTCGGGATGGATGAGGAATGGGATCCATATCGCATGACCGAGGGGATAAGTGATGACCCCGTGGAAGCGGCCTCGCTGGGCATGAAGAACCTGAAGGTGATGGTCGACAGCCTGTTGCCGTGGCTCATGCGCGATGGCGATGACTACTACGAACTGGAGACGCACTACCTGCAGTCGTTGACGCAGTGGAACCGTTACGCCGAGCATGCCGCGGCAGCCGTGGGTGGCTCGTGGACCCACCACAAGCGCTACGGCGAGCCGGGCGTGGTCTATACGGCGGTGGAGCCCGAGTACCAGCGGAAGGCGATGAAGTTCATCGACGAGCAGGTCCTGGCCACGCCGACGTGGGCGCTGAACGCCGACGTGCTGCGCCGATTGGAACATGCCGGAGCGGTCGAGCGGATCAGGGCGTACCAGGAACTGGCGGTGCAGCGGCTGCTGAATCATGCGCGCATCGCGCGGATGATCGAGCATGAGACCTTCCATGGTGCCGCTACCTACACACCCACCCAGATGCTCGACGACGCGCGGGCCGCCGTCTGGCGCGACGCACGCTCGGGTCGCGCGGTGGACACCTACCGTCGCAACCTGCAACGAGCCTACATCGCACAGGCGCACCACCTGCTCAAGGTGGCTGACAATGATGGCTGGAGCCCGCCACGCTCGGGCGACCTGCGTGTGGGTAGCGACAACGACCCACGACTGAACGGAGAACTCAAGATCGTGCAGTCCGACATCCGGCCGTTGATCAGGGAGCAGCTCACCTTGCTGCGCGGCGAACTGCAGGCGACGCTGGGCCGTGGCGTGCAGGACCGCAATACGCGTATCCATCTGGAGGATGCCCTGATTCGACTCGACCAGGCGCTGGCGCCGTAACCGGCGTCCGGAGTCATTCACGCAGCGCTCTTCCGCCAGCGTCACATGCTCCAGTTGTCCGATCGACTCGCCATCGCGCGTACCGACCTCGCCATCGAGCGGACGCTGCTCGCCTACCTGCGAACAGCGCTCGCCATGGCGGCCGGCGGTGTCGCCCTGGTCGAGGTCTTCAGTTCGCCGGCGCTCGTCACCGTCGGCTGGGCGCTCATCCCACTCGGCCTGGCGGTGCTGGCCGTCGGCATCGCAAGATTCCGCCGGGCGCGACGAGTGTTGTTGTCGCTCGAGGCCAGCGCGCAGGCCGGTACTCCTCAACCCCCATGATCCCGCGACCCGGAGTCACGGGGTCATCCCGCAATGGTCACCGACAAACCGGAAGGGCCGAACGATGATCACGAACGAAACGGACATGCGACACCTGCGCCGGTGCATCGAACTGGCCACGGAGGCCCTGGAGGCGGGCGACGAGCCATTCGGTTCGGTGCTCACCGCAGCGGACGGCACTGTCCTCACGGAGGAGCGCAATCGGTCGAACACCGGTGATGCGACGCGCCACCCGGAGTTCGAGCTGGCGCGTTGGGCGGCCATGAACATGACGCCCGCGGCGCGCTCCACGGCCATCGTCTACACGTCGGGTGAGCACTGCCCCATGTGTTCTGCCGCCCACGGTTGGGTCGGGCTGGGGCGGATCATCTACATAAGCTCCTCGGCACAACTGGCCGGCTGGCTGGAGGAGATGGAAGCAGAGGCCTCACCGGTGCGGGCGATACCGATCGGTGAGGTGGTGCCGGGCATCCTGGTCGAGGGGCCGGTGCCGGAGCTGGACGACCAGGTGCGCGAACTGCATCGGCGGATGCACGGTCAGTCGTGAGCGAAGGGCGTCGATCAGCCGTTCATGTCCGGCCGTTGCCTACGAGGTGACCTCTGCTGCCCCCGGCGCGTACGTCCGTTCGACATAGTCCTCGAGGATGACCAGGAACTCCTCCACTATGTGGTCGCCCTTGAGCGTGGTCAGGAACTGGCCGTCCATGTAGACCGGTGCCTTGGGCTCCTCGAAGGTGCCGGGTAGGGAGATGCCCAGGTTGGCGTGCTTGCTCTCGCCCGGCCCGTTCACCACGCAACCCATCACCGCTACCTTCATCTCCACCACGCCGGGCCGCTCCTCGCGCCAGGCAGGCATCTGCTGCCGCAGGTAACCCTGGATGTCCTCGGCCATCTGCTGGAAGAAGGTGGACGTGGTGCGGCCACAGCCGGGACAGGCGGTGACCTGCGGGGCGAAGCTGCGCAGCTCCAGCGACTGCAGGATCTGCTGCGCCACCAGCACTTCCTCGGTGCGGTCGCCGCCCGGCTTCGGGGTCAGCGAGACGCGGATGGTGTCACCGATCCCCTCACTGAGCAGGATCGACAGCCCGGCACTGCTGGCCACGATCCCCTTCATCCCCATCCCCGCTTCGGTGAGCCCCACATGCAGTGGGTAGTCGCACCGGCTGGCCAGTCTCCGATAGACTTCCACCAGGTCGGGCACCTGCGAGATCTTGGCCGAGATGATGATCCGGTCGTGGGCCAGTCCTGTCTCCTCGGCCAGCGTCGCCGAGCGGAGCGCGCTCTCCAGCATCGCTTCCATGTAGACATCCTTCGCCTCGCGCGGGACCGCGGCAGCGGCGTTGGCGTCCATCATCTCCGTCAACAGGTCCTGGTCCAGCGAGCCCCAGTTGACGCCGATCCGCACCGGGCGGTCATTGTCCACCGCGACCTGGACGATGGCGCGGAAGTTCTCGTCCCGCCGCCGACTGCCCACATTGCCGGGATTGATGCGGTACTTGGCCAGCGCCCGGGCGCATTCCGGATGGCGCGTCAGCAACAGGTGCCCGTTGTAATGGAAGTCCCCGACGATGGGCACGTCGACGCCCTCGTCCGCCAGCCGCTGGACGATCTCCGGCACGGCCTCGGCGGCCGCGTCGTTGTTGACCGTCACACGCACCAGTTGCGAGCCGGCCCCGGCCAGCGCGGCCACCTGTGCCGCGGTAGCCGCCGCGTCGGCGGTATCTGTGTTGGTCATGGACTGCACGACCACGGGGTGAGCCGAGCCGATCGGCACGTTGCCCACGTGGGTCGTCACGGTCTGCCTGCGCTTGCCGAATGCCACGTCTGGAAGTTCCTGTACAGGGATGAGGTTCTTAAGGAAAGCTAACGGGATGGAGGGCTCGCCGGCCACGGACCGGGTGCCTCTCCGTCACCTGCCGGGGCAGCCGGGCTGTCACAACATGGGCGAACGTGTGATGTTCAGACCCAGCAGGCGCCCGGTTCATACCTTCGGCGGCCTGAACACACAACTTCCAACCCGTCATGACGGGACGAGCCATATGATGACTGACACGATTGCCGGAAAGGCCACCACGGGCTCGCGCGCCCTGCGACTGAAGGCCGCCACCCACGCGGCTCACGAACAGCTCGACAACTCGATCATGTCGAAGGAACCGTTCTCGGACCAGGAGCGTTATGGTCAGTTCCTGCAGGTTCAGTATCTCTTCCACAGGGATATCGCGGCGCTCTACGACGACCCCACGCTGGACGAATTGTTGCCGGACCTGAACGGACGCCGGCGGGTGGAACTCATCAGGCAGGATCTGGCGGATCTGCAACTACCGCTGCCCGCTGAGGACGGGGCCCCCGTCTTCACATCCGGCGTCCGGCCGGACCTGCCGACGGCGCTCGGTTGGCTCTATGTCGCGGAAGGTTCGAACCTCGGCGCGGCCATCCTGCTCAAGGAAGCGGCCAAGCTCGGCTACTCGGCGGATTCGGGCGCGCGGCATCTGGCAGGTGCACCGGAGGGGCGCGGTCTGCACTGGCGCACCTTCACGGCAGCGCTGGACGCGGTCCAGTTGTCCGACGACGAGGAGAGCCATGTGGTCGCCAGCGCGGAGATCGCCTTCCGGCGGGTCCAGCGGCTGGTCGAGACAGTGATGGTCTGACCCCTGGGCGGTGGGCAGTCTCGGGTGGCTGGGCAGCGCACGCGCTACCGAGCCAACTGCTGTTGTAAGCGGACTATTGTCAGGACGGCCCGAGACGTTTACATTTCTCGCGCCATATTGCCGTCCGTGCAGGCATTCGCGGTCCGGGGATCTGGCAGGTCCAACGCGGGGGGTCTCGGGTCCCGCGACGGTTTGTCCTGGGTGAGCGGTTCGCGCGATCAGCGTGCTCCGCTCTCCTGGCACATTGTGCTTCCTACAGGAGTTGCAGGAATGCGTACGACGGGCAAGGTGAAGTGGTTCAACGACGCGAAGGGTTTCGGGTTCATCACCCCCGATAGCGGTGCGAAGGATTGCTTCGTCCACTACAGCTCGATCCAGGGCGAGGGATTCAAGTCCCTGGCCGAGGGAGACGCGGTGGAATTCGATACGGTCGAAGGCGAGAAGGGGCCGGCGGCTGAGAACGTGATCAGAAGCTAGGAAAGAAGAGGGTAGAGGTGTGAGGGGGTGGGATCGGTTGTCTCACCCCTGCACTTCCCTCCTTCCCGTCAGCGGTTGCGAGCCAGTGCTCGTGAAAGAGGACTACCAATTGAGCGCGTGACCGTGCCAGCAGTTGCCAGCCAGTCCTCGTGCGGGATTGGCGCTGGACGCATCATCTGGTAGCTCGCGTTCTCACGATCGACCGGGCGGTCAGATCTCGCGTTTCGCGCGCTCCATCTGGGCGCGTACCGATTCCGGTCCCGTACCGCCCTCCACCTCGCGGCGAGCGACCGAGAATGCGGCTCCCAGCCAGTCCGGGGCGTCCTCGCCGAACAGCGGATGGGCTGCGCTGATGGTTGCCGGGGGGAGCGCGTCCAGTTCGCAGCCTCGCTGCTCGGCCTCGCGCACCAGCCCGCCCACCGCGCCGTGCGCCTCGCGGAAGCTCGCCCCCCGGGTCACCAGGTAGTCGGCGAGGTCGGTGGCCATCATCCCGCCGGTCACGGCCTCGCGCATCCGCTCGCGCTGGAATGTCAGCTCACCCAGCGTGCCGGCCACAGCGGGAAGGACCAGCAGCATGGTATCGACGGCGTCGAAGAGCACGCGCTTGTCGTCCTGCAGGTCCTTGTTGTAACCGCTCGGTAACCCCTTGAGCGTGGTCAGGAGAGCGACGAGGTCGCCGAGCAACCGGCCTCCGGAGCCGCGGGCGAGCTCCAGCGCGTCCGGGTTCCGCTTCTGCGGCATCATGCTGGAGCCGGTGCTGAAGCGGTCGCCGAAGCGGACGAAGCCGAACTCACTGCTGCCAAAGAGGATGAGGTCCTCGGCCAGGCGCGACAGGTGGGTCGCCGTGAGGGTCAGGGTGAAGAGGACCTCGGCCACGAAGTCGCGGTCGGCCACCGCGTCTATGCTGTTCGGAGTGACGGAGTGAAAACCCAGGCTCTCCTTGAGCAGGACGCGCGAGATGGGGAAGGCGCAGCCGGCGATCGCGCCCGCGCCCAGCGGCAGGACGGCCGCGCCGCGCGAAGCCTGGGTTAGCCGGCGCCGATCGCGCTGGAGCGGCCAGAAGTGCGACAGCAGCCAGTGCGCGGCGGAGACGGGCTGGGCGCGCTGGAGGTGGGTATAGGCAGGCATGATGGCGTCCTGCAGATCGCTTGCCCGTTCAACCATCACCTGCTGGAGCGCGGCCATCGCGCTGTCCAGGCGGCTGCAGGCATCCATCGTCCAGAGCCGGGTGGCGGTAGCCACCTGATCGTTGCGACTTCGCCCTGTGTGGAGCTTGGAGGCGACCGCTCCGACCTCCTCATGGAGGAGCCGGTCGATCATGGTATGGATGTCCTCGTCGCCTGCTTCGGGCTGGGCGCCGGCGGCGAGCCGTTCACCTACGCGGCCGAGTCCTGACTCGAGCGCTTCGTTCTCTTCAAGGGTGAGCACGCCGCCCTGCCAGAGTGCCATCGCCCATGCCCTGGACAACTGGATGTCAAAGGGCCAGAGCCGGAAGTCGGTGCCGATGGACCTGTTCAGTCGATCGAGCGCCTCGGCCGGGCCGGTCGCGAAGCGTCCGCCCCAGAGTTTGTGGGAGGAGGTTCCGGTGGTCATCTGGGATCTCTGGAGGTGGCTGGTGGGTCGGGAATGCGGGGCGCGTGGTGCGTCAGTCCGCAGTGGATCGGGTCTGGAGTGCAGCCGGACGGGCTATCGGGTGCTGGCTATCCGGCAAGATGCGAGCTGGCAATTCGTAGCGGCGGGCTGTGGGTTGGTGGCGGTGGAAGCTGCGATGAGGGCTGGGGCCGGGGTTGCGACTGACGCTGGAACTGCGATGGCTACTTCAACTGCTTCGGCTACTGACACTTCAGCTGCGACTGCAACCGGAACCGCAACCGCAACCGCAACCGCAACCGCGTACTGCAACTGTAATTACAACCGGAACCGCAACTGCAAGAGCGACTGCAAGAGCGACTGCAAGAGCGACTGCAAGAGCGACTGCAAGAGCAACTGCAACAGCAACAGCAACTGCAACTACAACTGCAACAGCAACAGCAACTGCAACTCCTAACGCAGAGGTCGCGGAGACGCAGAGGTCGCAGAGGTTGGGGTTCTGGTTGGAGGGTTGTGATGAGGGAGGGTGATGGAGTCAGGGGACGGTGGGCGCCGATTGGTGGCTGGTTTGCGTGTCTTGTGGGGGTGGAGCGGCTGGCATTGGTGCGGTCGGCACTGATGTGATGGGCACTGGTGTGGCGGGGGTAATTCTGGCGGTGCTGGAGTTGAAGGCGGGTGGTGACAGGGGGTGAACGACGACAGCAACTGCGTAGCTGTCTGCGCAGTTGCTGTCAGGAGTCAGCAGCGTTCCGGTGTCTTCTGAAGTCTGACGTCCGTAGGCTGCGGTTACGGACTCGGGCCGCTCATGCCGGATTCAGTCGGCGCCCACCAGGGTGACCGCGGACTCGGCGGCTGCTGCGGCGGCCGCGTCGGCGCGGGCGGTGAGTTCCTGATCCTTGAGAGCACGGACACGCTGCGGGAGCGCGAACAGGCGGATGAAGCCGGCTGCGTCGGACTGCTGGTAGACGTCGTCCTCACCGAAGGTGACGAAACGCTCATCGTACAGGGCCTGGTCGCTCTGGCGGCCAACGACCATCGCCGAACCCTTGTAGAGGCGAAGCGTCACGGTGCCCGAAACGCGACCCTGGACGACGTCGATGAAGGCGTCATGGGCCTCGCGCTCCGTCGTCCACCAGCGGCCTTCGTACACCAGGTCGGCGTAGCGCGGAGCCAGCAGGTCCTTGGCGGCCAGGGTCCGACGGTCGAGCACCAACTGCTCCAGTTCGCTCAACGCGGTGTAGAGAAGCGTACCACCCGGCGTCTCGTAGATACCGCGTGACTTCATCCCCACCATCCGGTCCTCCACGATGTCTGCCCGACCCACGCCGTGGCGGCCGGCGATCTCGTTGAGCAGCGTCAGCAGCGCGACACCGCCCAGGATGTCGCCGTTCACGGAGACTGGCGTCCCCTTGAAGAAGCCGATCGTCACTTCCTCCGGTGTGTCCGGGGCGAGCCGCGGGTCCACGGTGAGCATGAACAGGTCGTCGGGCGGCGCCACGTTCGGATCCTCGAGCATCCCGCCCTCGTGCGAGATGTGCCAGATGTTGCGGTCGCGCGAATAGATCTTGGCGGCCGTGGCGGTCACCGGGATCCTGCGCTCGGCGGCATACGCGATGGCGTCCTCCCGGCTGCGAATGTCCCACTCGCGCCACGGGGCAATCACCGGCAGGTCGGGAGCGAAAGCGGCGTACGTGAGCTCGAATCGCACCTGGTCGTTCCCCTTGCCCGTGCAACCATGCGCCAGCGCGTCAGCGCCTATGCGGCGGGCCACCTCGGCCTGCCGACGAGCGATGAGCGGGCGGCCCATGGAGGTGCCCAGGAGGTACTTGCGACCGTAAATGGCACCCGCGCGCAGCGTCGGCCAGATGAACTGCTCGACGTACTCCTCGCGCAGGTCCTCTATGTAGCACTCGTCGGCGCCGGAGGCCAGCGCCTTCTCGCGCACACCCTCCAACTCGTCGCCGCCCTGACCGATGTCGGCAGCTACACAGACGACACGCGCGTCATGATGCTCCTTGAGCCAGGGCACGATGATGGAGGTGTCGAGACCGCCGGAATAGGCGAGGACTATGGTAGGCATGAGGCATCGCTCGAAATGGGTAGATATTCAGTGACGATGCATATTTAGCGGTTTCCGGGCCGAATGCAAGTGGCGTGCGGGCATCTGGCGGGCGCCCCAGCGGCCGCCCATCACCCGGATTGACCCATCCCGTTCGCCCGGACGCGTCGCGCGTCGCCCCAGCGCCCGCCCAGGTCGAGAACTGACCTCCCCGCGCGCCCGTGATGCCGGCATGGACCTCGGCACGCTCAGAAATGCCTCCTGGCCTCCCCGCGCACGCCCGGGATGGCTGCGCGCGTCGGCGCGTCGGTCGAGCCGGGTGACGGGCCTCCCCGCGCACGCCCGGGATGGCTGCGCGCACGGTGTAGCCGGCCGCGATCGCGTCAGGCCTCCCCGCGCACGCCCGGGATGGCTGACGTTCCGGCCATCCCGAAATGAGGAGGCCGCCGCTCCCGCGCCTACCCTCAGCCGCCTCTCCCGCGCCTGCCCTCAGCCGCCGCCACCCTCCCCGGCCAGCGTCTTTATCCGCCGCGCCAATCTCTCCCGCGCCGCCGCCGAACGGCAGATGAGGAGGATGGTGTCGTCGCCGGCGATCGTGCCCACCACGTCGGGCCAGTCCTCCTCGTCGATCGCCTCGGCGATCGTCTGGGCGCCGCCGCGAAGGGTGTGCAGCACCAGCAGCTCCCCCACTCCGTCCACTCCGTTGAAGAGTTGTGGGAGAAGGTTGTCGAGCATCATCCGCTGACCGCCGTCGTCACCGTCGGTGAGGGCGTAACGCACTCCGGTGGCCGTGGGGATGCGAGCCAGCCGCAGCTCACGAAGGTCGCGCGAGAGTGTGGACTGTGTCACGTCCCAGCCGCGCTGCTTGAGCAGTCGGCGCAGCTCCTCCTGGCTTCCCACCTGCTTGCTGACCACTATCAGCCGGATCGCATCCTGGCGCTCTCGTTTGTTGGACATGGTGTGAGGATGCAGCCAGCGGCCGGGAGGAGCAAGGGCGACGAGGCGCCCGGATGGATCCCGTAACGTTCTCCCAGCTCCCGCGCTTCGCCAGATGGGCTGTGCCGGTAGCCGGAACAGCAACGCCCGGCCATTGACAGTCGGGGCCTGCAAGAATATGCATTCAGAGTGCATAAGATTCCTGTTGGGGTCCTCGGGGCCAGCGGCTATGCGGGGCGCGAGCTCTGCGCCATCGTCAATTCCCACCCTGGGCTCGAGTTGGCCTTCGCCAGCGCGGGCAGCCAGGCGGGCCAGACGGCGCGGCTGGGCGATCGCGATGTCACCTTCGTGGCGTCGGACGATGCGCCGCTCGACCGTGCCGAGCTCGTCTTCAGCGCCCTGCCGCACGGCGCCTCGGCGCTCTGGGTGGCGCGGGCGCATAGCGCCGGCGCGCGCGTGGTGGACCTGAGCACCGACCTCAGGCCTGGCAACGACGTGTCACCGGCGGCGCTGGGCGGTCGCGTGCCGTACGGGTTGCCGGAGGCGCTCCGCGCCGGCCTGGACGGAGCCTCCGTGGTGGCCAACCCGGGCTGCTATCCGACGGCCATCCTGCTCGCCCTGCAGCCGCTCGCGGTGAGCGGAAGGGTGCTTGCTGGCGCCACGATCAACATCGCTGCCGCCAGCGGAGTCACCGGCGCCGGATACTCGGCGAAGCCGGAGCTCCTGTTCGGCGAGGTCACCGAGAACTACCGGCCTTACGGTGTCGGCAACGAGCATCGCCACCTGAACGAGATGCGCGCCATGATGGACGACTGGAAGGTGGACGCCGACCTCATCTTCACGCCGCACCTGCTGCCGGTAGCGCGGGGAATCCTGGCGACGATCACCGTACCGCTCGCCGAGCCGCTCGCCGAGGGGGTGGATCCGGCGGGACTGTGGCGGGAGTTCTACGCCGGCGAGCCGTTCGTGGAGATCACCGACGCCCTTCCCGAGTTGCGCGACGTGGTGCGGCGAAACGTCGTACGGATCGCCGTTCGCCGGGCGGCCCACCTGCGGACGCCCACCCTGATCGTCATCGCGGCCATCGACAACCTGGTGAAGGGGGCGGCCGGCCAGGCGGTCCAGAACGCCAACATCCTGCTCGGGCTGCCCGAACCGACCGGGTTGGCGCTGTGAGCACGACGGCAGGGGGAGCGACGGCACCGACTGGCGGAGCGTCGGAGACGGTGGAGCGGCTGGTCGTCAAGCTGGGTGGCCGGGTGCAGCAGGACCCCCGGCTGCCCGGAATGTTGGCGGCGCTGGCGTCGGCCCGGCCGGGCGCGCTCTGCATCGTTCACGGCGGTGGCGACGAGATCAGCAACCTCCAGCGAGCGATGGGAATCGAGCCGTCGTTCGTCCATGGACGCCGGGTGACGAGCATCCAGGACATCGCGCTGGTGCGCATGGCGCTCTCCGGCACGAGCAACAAGCGTCTGGTGAGCGCGCTCGTCAGTGCTGGTGCGCGCGCGGTAGGTATCTCCGGCGAGGATGCCGGGCTGCTCGTGGCGCGGGTGACGGACCCGGCGATGGGTCGGGTGGGACGCGTGGAGAGGGTCGACACGAGGCTCATCGAGGTGCTCGTCGCCGACGGTTACCTGCCAGTGATCTCGCCGGTGGCCCGGGATAGCGAGTCGGCGAATGGTTCCGCCCTCAACGTCAATGGCGACGACGCGGCGGCGGCGATCGCCGCTGCTTTCGGGGCGGCCGAGATTCTCTTCCTGGCGGACGTGGACGGCGTGCTGGACGATGGGGCGGTAGTCCCCGAGCTGGACAGTGACCAGGCGCGCGCACTTGTGGATCGTGGCGTCGCGGTAGGGGGGATGGCGGCCAAGCTGGACGCTGCGCAGGCGGCATTGGCCGCCGGGGTTGGCCGGGCCCGCATTGGCGGGCTGGAGTCCCTGGGCGACAGTGCCCTGGGCACACAGATCACCATGGCTCAGGCAATTGCGTGAGCCAGTCGTACTCAGAGGTTCACACCGATGGCAACGCTGGTCAGCCCGGAAATCCGTCAGGCATCTGCCGTGACGTCTGACAAGTCGAGCTCCGCGACCGCTCAGGTTGTCGCCGCTGCTGGCGACGCCCTGCTCCCGGTCTATCGTCGGGCGCCGTTCGAGATCGTGCGCGGCGCAGGAGTGGAGCTGTTCGACGCCGACGGCCGTGCCTACCTGGACTTCACCAGCGGCATTGCCGTCAACGCGCTCGGCTATGGAGATCCGGGTCTCACCGCGGCACTTCACGCGGCTGCCGACGGCCTGATCCATGTCTCGAACCTCTTCCGCACCGCACCGGGTGAGGAGTTGGCGGCCAGGCTGGTGGAACTCTCCTTTGCCGACAGCGTCTTCTTCTGCAATTCGGGGGCAGAGGCCAACGAGGGGGCGTTCAAGGTCGCCCGGCGGTGGGGGCGGGCACGCGGCGGCACGGCCAAGCACGGCATCGTTGCCCTGCGCGGCGCCTTTCACGGCCGGCTATCGGCCACCCTCGCGGCCACCGACCGGCCGCAGTACCGGCTTCCCTTCCGGCCGCTGGCCGGCGGAATCTCGATCCACGAGCGTGACATCACGGAGCTGTCGGCGGTGCTGGATGCGGAGACGACTGCCGCCGTCATCCTCGAGCCGGTGCAGGGAGAGGGCGGAGTGAGGGTGCTGGACGCCGGTTTCCTGCACGAGCTGCGGGCGCTCACGCGTGAGCGGGACATCCTGCTCATCTACGACGAGATCCAGTGCGGCCTCGGCCGGACGGGGACCGTCTTTGCCTACGAGCACAGCGGCGTGGAGCCGGACATCCTGACGCTGGCCAAGCCGCTTGCGGGAGGGCTGCCGATCGGAGCGATCCTGATGACCGCCGAGGCTGCGTCAACGATGCAGCCGGGCGACCACGGCTCGACCTTTGGCGGTGGTCCCTTTGTGGCCTCGGTGGCCAACCACGTGGTGGGGCGGTTGAGCGATCCGTCGCTACTGGCCCATGTGACGCGCGAGGGGGAGTGGCTGGGCGAGCAGTTGATGGGCATGGCCGAGCGAACGGGCAAGCTGCGTGCGGTCCGCGGCCTGGGCTTCATCTGGGGGGTGGACGTGCACGAGAAGGCGGGGAACGTGGTGGGCCGGGCACGCGATGCAGGGCTTCTGCTCGTGAGCGCTGGCGACTACACGGTCAGGCTTCTGCCGCCGCTGGTGGCGACCAGGGCCGAGCTGGCGCGAGGGCTGGAGCTGCTGGAAGCTGCCCTGGCGTGACGTGGCTCGCATTTCAAGTCTGCCGGTCCGCGTCGATGGCCCATAGCTTGCCACCCGCAAGCACTCACCGGCATCACGCACTGGAAGATTCCAGGTGCCGGGAGCCGCACGAGGTCAGCGCGTAGGGCAGGCTCGTGCGCGAACCACCATGCAAGAGGAGTGAAACATGAAGCGGATACTTGGTGCGATCACGGTACTTTCGTTTGCCATGGTCGCCGTGTCTTCCAGCGCCGATGCGCAGCAGATGGGCGGTACCCGCAGTGTGAACTTCGGCATCGCCGCCGGTGCCAGCTTCCCGACGGGCACCTACGGCGACTTCTACGACGCGGGCTTCAACGTCATGGGAACGCTCGGTATGCAGCCAGCAGCCATGCCGCTGGGCCTGCGCTTCGACCTCGCGTACAACAACCTTGGCGCCAAGGTCGGGAAGGACCTGAAGGTCATTTCGGGTACGGCCAACGCGGTCCTCACGACGTCCAACATGAGCGGTGTGAAGCCATACGTCATCGGAGGCATCGGGCTCTACAACGCCAAGTCCAGCGGCGACGGTGAGACCAAGTTCGGCCTCAACGCTGGTGGCGGTATCGAATTCGTCCTCAGCGGATTCAACACCTACGTCGAAGCGCGCTACCACAGCGTATTCACCGAGGGTGACAACCTGAACTACATCCCGCTGGTCTTCGGCATCAAGTTCTGAGCCCTGACGTAGCAGGATGCTGGTTGGCGGGGCGGTGGATTCCTGATCCACCGCCCCGCTTCTGTCGTCCTGAGACTCTCTCCGAGCTGCGGTTGGGATGGAGAAATCACTTCATTTGACGGGATTTGCAGGATTGAGCGACAGCGTTCGATCGGCGTGGACGGTTCTCCGGCACAGCCGGGCGTCGACGGTAGGTGTGTGGGTGACTCCGCCGGATCCAGGGGCCCCGAGGCCGAGCACATGATCCTGGGACCGGGACCCACGAAGACTTACCACACCCTCGGCATACACCCGACCCGGACAGCATCGCCGGGGAGCAGCCCGTCAATCCAGGCAACCCCGTAAACCCGTCAAATCAGCTACCGGTGGCCATGGGACGTGCTCCCGGCCCCGGCGAGTCTCCTGATTGCACAAGGATCAGGCTGAAATCGCATGGCTCACTCCAGGCCGCTGCGGACGAACAGGGTGGCCAGCGACAGTGACACCAGCGCGATGACACCCAGCGGCCAGGTGTTGGCGATGATGTCCGACGCCGGCATCGCCTTCAGGAAGGTGCCCTGGACGACGACGAGGAAGTGCGTGAGCGGAATGCCCTGCGCCATCCACTGCAGCACCACAGGCATGTTCTCCACCGGTGTGGCAAAGCCGGACATCAATACTGCCGGGACGCCGATGGCGGAAGCGCCCAGGATTGCCTGCTGTTGCGTTGCCGAGACCGCGGAGACCATCAGGCCAATGCCGACCACGGACAGGATGAACAACAGGAGACTGGGCAACAACCACCAGAACGAGCCCTGAAAGGGGATCCTGAAGATGAACGCCGATGCCGCGATCATCATCAGTCCGAGCACCACGCCGACCGCCAGTGCGGGCATGGTCTTGGCCACAATGATCTCCAACGTGGTGGTCGGCGATACCAGCAACTGGTCAAAGGTGCCAAGTTCGCGTTCGCGTGCGATCGACAACGCGGTGATCATCAGGGCGCTGAAGAAGACGAGAATTCCCGCCAGCGCTGGCACGACGAACCAGCGATAGACCAGGTTGGGATTGAACCAGTGACGTACGCCGACAGCGGATTCATGGAGCAGGGCCCTCCGGGCGGCGGCACCGACGTCGGCCGCGATGAGGCTCAGATAGCCAACCGTGATCTGACCCGCATTGCTGCGCCGACCGTCGACGATCACCTGTACCTTCGCCGTGCGTCCGGCGATGATATTGCGAGAGAAATCCTGCGGGATGTCGAGCGCGGCGATCACCCTGCGTCGGTTGATCAGTTGGCGCAACTCGTCGCGGCTGCGCACGGTGTACAACCTGTCCACGAAATCGGCGGCGCCGACCCGTGCCACGAGTTCATGCGACCACTGGCCGGCATCGTGGTTGTAGACAGCCATGTCGGCGTTACGCACCTCCAGGGTAGCGGCGAAGGCGAAGATCAATAGCTGCATGAGTGGCGGCGCGAATACGAGCAGGCGACTGCGAGGATCGCGCAGGAGGCTCAGAATCTCCTTCACGATCTGCGCGCGAAGGCGAGTAGCGGAGAAGTCCCCGAACTGACGGCGCATGGTTCAGGGCTCCAGATTCTTGTGGGTCCTGCTTCTGGCGATGGCGAAGAAGAGCAGGCCGATCGCCGCCATCGCTGCCAGGTCAGGGATGAATACCGCCCAGACGTCGCCGGCCAGAAACACCGTCTGCAGCGACGAGACGAAGTAGCGCGCCGGAACCAGGTAGGTGATCGCCCGGATCGACAGTGGCATCGCATCGATCTCGAAGAAGAAGCCGGAGAGCAGAAAGGCTGGCAGGAAGCCGGAGAACAGCGCGATCTGCGACGCAAGGAACTGATTCCGGGTAACCGACGAGATCAGCAATCCCTGGCCGAGCGCTGGGATCAGGAAGACTGCCGACAACGTCATCAGTGCCAGCACCGAGCCTCTCAGCGGCACGTGGAATACAAGGATCGCAAGCGCCGCCGAGCCCAGCGTCGCGATCATGCCCAGCACGAAATAGGGCAGCAGTTTGCCGATCAGGATCTCCACCACCGACGCCGGAGTCGACATGACGGCCTCCATCGTTCCCCGCTCCCATTCGCGCGCCACCACCAGCGCCGTCATCATCGTGCCGATGATCGTCATCACGATGGCGATGGCGCCGGGTACGAGCGCACGGCGGCTCTCGAGTTCGGGGTTGAACCAGTAGCGTGGCTCCAACTCGATGGCCGATATCGGAGCTCCGCCACTGCGGCTGATGGCCCAGTTCTGCACAACACCCTGCGCATAGTTGGCGACAAAGGTGGCCGTGTTGGGTTGCGAGCCGTCGGTGATGACCTGCAGCAATGGTTGCGGCACTCGGGACGCCAGGCGGCGTTCGAAATCCTGGGGAATCACTACGAAGCCGCGCAGTTCGCCCGACACCACCTGAGCGGCGACCTCGCGGCGGTCGCGCGCCGGCGTCACCTTCAGGTAGCGGGTGCCGGAGAACGCGGCAGCCAGTGACTGTGCGGATGCGCCATCGGATTCCAGCACCACGCCGATCCGCACCTCGCGGACATCCAGCGATACGGCATAGGCGAACAGGAAGAGCAAGACGGCCGGCAGTACGAAGGCGACCAGGATGGTGGATGGATCGCGCATCGCCTGCAGGCTTTCCTTGCGGACAAGTGCCATCAGGCGACGCCTGTCGAACTTCCGGCTGGCGCGTTTCCCGGGCGTCGCGCCCGTGCGAGGGGCTGGGGGTTGGCCGCTCATGCCGCGCCCTTCGCGTCCATTCCTGCCTGATCTCTCCCTTCTGCCGACTCCACCAGGTCGATGAAGGCATCCTCCATGGTCGGATCGGGATGCCTGTCGCTACGCGAATCGCGCTTGAGGGCGTCGGGCGTGTCGAGCGCAATCAGCCTGGCGTTGTACATCATGGCCACGCGGTCGCAGTACTCGGCTTCATCCATGAAATGGGTGGTGACCATCACCGTCACACCCTTCCGAGCCAGACCGTTGATGTGCGTCCAGAACTCACGCCGGGTTATCGGATCCACGCCCGATGTCGGCTCGTCCAGGAACAGCACCGGCGGACGGTGCATCAGGGCACAGGCCAGCGCCAGGCGCTGCTTGAAGCCCAGTGGCAGCGAGTCCGGCGAGGTGCCCAGGTACTGCTGCAGATCAAAGGTCTCGATCATCTCGTTCACGCGCGAACGCCTGGTGGCGCCGTCCAGCCCGTAGACGCCGGCCGAGAACTCGAGGTTCTGACGAACCGACAGCAGCCCGTACAGGGAGAACTTCTGCGCCATGTATCCGAGCCTGCCCTTTGCCGCGCCCGTGGCACGGCGCAGGTCATGGCCCACCACCTGTGCCTCGCCTTCGGTTGGCTTCTGCAGTCCGCAGAGCATCTTGAATGTCGTCGACTTGCCGGCTCCGTTGGGGCCGAGCAGGCCGAAGATCTCGCCCTTGCGCACCTCGAAGCTCACGTTGTCGGTCGCCGTGAAGTCGCCAAAGCGCCTGGTCAGGTTCCGGCAGGAGACGGCGATGTCCGAATCGAGCTCCACCGGCTCCATACGCTCGGCCAACGCCGAGGTACCGCCGGGTCCGCCGCCGAGCAGATCGATGAAGGCGTCCTCGAAGCGCGGCTGTACGGGTTCCACCGTCGCGCCCACCGAGCCGGCCAGCGTGTCGATCTCCTCGCGTAGAACGTCCTGGCGTAGCACGACACGCACGGCGTCGCCCTGGATCACGCCGTCGCCGACGCTGGCGAGGTCCAGCGCCCGCGACAGCAGAGTGCGGCGCTCGTCTCCGGCCCCGGTCAGGCGGAAGCTGCGCTGCTTCAAGCGGCCGGTGAGTTCTTGCGGCGGACCGTCGAACTCGAGCCTGCCTTCGTTGAGCAACAGCACACACTCGCAGCGCTCGGCTTCGTCGAGGTATGCCGTCAACCAGACCACGGCCATGCCGTCGTCGGTCAGCGCCTGCACCATGCGCCACAGGTCCTGGCGGCTCACCGGATCGACGCCCACGCTGGGCTCGTCCAGCAGCAACACCCTGGGCCTTGCCATGAGCGCGCAGGCGAGACCGAGCTTCTGCTTCATGCCGCCGGAGAGCTTGCCAGCCAGCCGCATGGTGAACGGTCCGAGTCGAGTGAAATCGAGCAGGCTCGCGAAGAGGTCCCCGTGCTGATCTGCATCCAGGCCGCGCAACTGCGCGTACAGGCGCAGGTTCTCCATCACCGACAGATCCTCGTAGAGGCCGAACCGTTGCGGCATGTAGCCGCTGGCGATATGGATTGCGTCGTTGTCCCTCACGACATCAAAGCCGGCCAGCGTGACATGACCGCCGTCCGGAACCAGCAGCCCGGTCATGATCCGCATGAGGGTGGTCTTGCCGGCGCCATCCGGTCCCACGAGGCCGGTCAGGCGGCCGTAACGGATCCCGGCACTGAGACCGCGTAGCGCTTCCACCTCGCCGAACTGCTTGGTGACATTGTCGATGACCACGGCAACGTCCTGGTCAGGTGTGCGTCCGCTGTCGGGAGTGGGACGCGTGCTCATCTCATGGCCTGCGAGGTCGTTCGTCACCCGCCCCCCTGCTGTCGTCGACATCGATCGTCACCGGCATGCCCTGACGCAGACGCTGGTCGGCGTCGGTAACCACGATGCGCAGCCGGTAGACCAGGTCCGTGCGCAGGTCGGTGGTCTCGACTGTTTTGGGGGTGAACTCCGCGCGCGGCGAGATGAAGCCGATCTGGCCGTGGTAGCTCCTGCCCGGGGAATCCGTATGCACCTGTACCCTTGTGCCCGGCGCGATGCGGCCGAGGTCCGGCTCGCTGACATATGCACGCACATGGACCGGATCGCGCAGGCTCAGGCTGTACACGGGGGTACCGCTGGCCACCATGCTGCCAGGCTCGCGCACCCGGGCGATCACGGTGGCGTTGCTCGGTGCCAGGAGATCCGTGTCCGCGAGGGTGGTGCGAGCCTGGGCCAGAGCCGACTCGGCCGCCGCTACCCGCGCCTCGCCGGCGGCTATGTCCTCACTGCGGAATCCGGCCGAGGCGAGCGACAGGGCCGCACGCGTGGCAGCCAGGTTGGCGGCTGCCTGGTCGTGCGCGGTGCGTGCGGCATCGAGCGTGCTCTGGCTGATTGCTCCCGCCTCGAACAGGGGGCTCTGGCGCTGGAGGTTGCGCTCCGACTCGTCGAGGGAGAGCTGCGCGTGCCGCACCTTCTCCTGGGCCTGCGCGATATCCTGCCGACGGTTGCCGCTACGCAGTTTGTCCAGTTCGGCCCCGCGCTTACCTGTGCCTCGGCAGCGATCACCTGCTCGCGATAGGGCGTATCCTCGAGTCGAGCCATGACGGCGCCGACGGTGACGGTGTCGCCCTCGTCGAACGACATGCTGAGGACACGGCCGGGTTGGCGGAAGGAGAGTTCCACCTCGCGGATGTCCACGTTGCCGTAGAGTCGCAACGCGTCGTCACGGTCGCGGTCGCGTACCAGCCAGAACCAGAACAGGGCAGCGATTGCAAACGCGACAATGGCGAGTACGACCCAGCGCGTTCTGCCGCGGGGAGTGGCTGTGGTCTTCATGCGCGGGCTTCCGCCCCGGATTCCGCGGGCTTCCGCCCCGGATTCAGTCATGTGCCCTCCTCGCGGCTCATCCGGACCTGCTTCGGGTTTTCGTGACTACCGCTGCACGGCTGACGGTTCACTCAAGTGCAATCGGCAGGGTCGGCAAGTGGGAGTACGTGAACTGCCTGGCACTCAGCACATCGCTGCGCCGGCTCGATTCGAGCAGTACGGCCGCGCGTTCCGGCTCCCCGACACGGTGGTGAACGGGAGTGGCCGGAGCGCTCAGCCGCCGAAGGCGCCGCGGCGAAGGGTTGTAACGGCCTGCTGCCTTTGGCTTTCCTCCAATCGCGGGATGCATGCCGCGCCTATCGGCAAGCATTGGCAGCTACGGACAGTCGCTGCTCCGGTGAGGTACTGACAACGCAAAGCTTCGGAGCCGGCGCTCCGTCCCCGCTTCAGACAACGACCTCAGGACGAGGGTCAACAGGCGTTCCCGGATTCTCGACCGCGGCGCGGTCGGGCCGAGACTGGACCGCGATGGTCGCCCTGCCACGACACGTTATGAGAGGGCGGTCAGATGACGGGATGTGTGGGGTAGCTCTGCCGGGTCCACGAGTTTCGGCTCGCGCCCACGAAGTCGAGGTCGCGACCCCAAAAGTACACGGCGCCTTCGGATACATCCCGACTTGGCCACCGCCGCCGATGAGTAGCCCGTCGATCCCGTCCATCCCGCTAATCCCGTCAGATCAGCTACCGATGGCGCTGCGGCATCCTCCCGTCGACGGCAAGTCTCTGGTTTGACGGGGCTTACGGAACGACACTGCTGGCTCAGGCATTCGACCACCCTGTGTGATCACTGTCCGCTGGCCAGGGGAATCCCTGTCAGCATGACGGCCCGAATGTCGCTTGAAGTTGACTCCGACGGGTATCATGAGGTCTTGCCGGAAGGATCTCGCCGTGGAGCTCCGTGGGATCCGCACGAACGAGCGACAGGCGCCACGCGACACATGGAACGGGATTGGCGACTGACATGTCGCGCTCGATATCAACGGTCATCCATCCGTCACAACCACCACCAGCATCCGCTGTCCAGTTCAGGAGAGAGTGAATGAAGCGCAGGAATGTGATACTCGTCGGCCTCTGCGTGGCCGTCGCCGGAGTTGCGCCGGAGGCCGGGGCACAGAGCCTGAGCGCCGTGCGGACGACCGACTTCGGCATTGCCGTGGGCGCTGCCTTCCCCGTGGGAGATAGACTCAGGGGACCGCAGCCGTTCACGGGGGCGGAGAGCCCAGCGAAACTGGATGTGGCCGGCGGCGCCAGTACGGGCTTTACCGTTGCTGCCTCTATGGGCATCAGGCCTGTGAACTCCCCCGTTGGCTACAGGCTGGAGGCGCAGTACACGCGCTTCGGGCTGGAGCCTGAGGCCCGATTTGGACCAGGTGGTGCTCCGGAGACGGCCGAGGGGCACGTGAGCAGCCTGAGCGGCACGGGGAACATCATTCTGGTGGTGCCCCTGCCCAGCCCGCTCCGGCCCTACCTGATCGGGGGAGCAGGAGCGTATCTGCTCACCAGTGATATCACCCAGGAGCCGAACAGCACCTTCGGAGCTCAGAGTCAGACGAAGTTCGGCCTGAACGGCGGAGTCGGGGTAGAGGTGATTATCGGTCGGCTGCGGAGCTTCGTCGAGGCGCGCTACCACAGCGTGTTCACCGAGGGGCAGAACGCCAGCTTCATCCCGATCACGGTCGGCCTGAAGTTCTGATCGGCGACGGTGGGCGCGAGGGCAGGTTCAGACGCGCCACGGTAGGGGGTCACTCAACCGGCCCCACGTTGGCGGGCTTCGCTCACCCACGAGGTTTCGCGGCCCGGAACAGGGGGGGCCAGGGTCGACCGGAAACGAAAAGACCCCGGTGTGCTCTGCAGCACATCGGGGTCTTTCTGTCAGTCAGCAAGCTTCGCGAATCAATAGTGTGTTGCTGCAGCCATAATGGCCTGTTTCTGTCGTCATGCTGTTGCGACCTGCTGCCTGACTATGCGGATTCTCACGGCAGGGTGAAGAACGACAGGCCCGCGGTCAGGTTGAGGATCGTCGCGGAATCCTTGAAGTCGTAGCCCATTGCTGCCTCGAAGCGGGTGGAGATGCGCTCGCGCCAGGGCACCTTGATGCCCAGTCCGCCACCGAGCTGGAACTGCGTCCTGCTCGTGGGAGAGTTGATGTAGTTGACCTCGGCGAACGGGCGCACATATGCCTGGCTGGCGGCGCGGTTCTGCGTGAGATGATAGAGCATGCCGGTGCCGAAACCGATCGTCGTCACCCCGTCCCGACCGCTGAACTTGTTGTAGTTCAGTGAGCCGTAGGGCTCCACGGAAACCCGCGGCGACCGGAAGAAGCCGACCCGAAGGCGCTGGGCGGGCAGGTTGAACGACGTGTACGAGCCGCCGCTGAGGCCGAACTGGACGCCGGCGTCGAAGCCGAACTCCTTGGTGCTCTCGATCGACTGGGCGTCGCCTCGTACAGGTGCGACGGCGAGCAGACAGGCCGCCATTGCGGCGATACCGAACCTGACACTGATCATGGGATTCTATCCTTGAGGGTAGCTGACGCTCCGACGTACCCTGCCGTATGAGGGCAGGGGTGACGGCGCGGAGCTTACGGGTTGCTGCCGTCTGCGCTGTCCCGTGCAAGGTCGACGCCACCAGCCAGACGAAGGGGATCCTCGACGCCCGCCCCTTCAGGCCATACTATGATGGTGGGCGTTGCGCCTCCCAGCCCCGTTCGCCCGGGCACCGCTCTGTCAGACAGCGCCCGGGCACTGTCTCCCCGGTCCACGTTCGGATGCCATCCTTCCCAGTCGTAGCCGGTGTGCGGTCGCCTTCAGCGCGATCAGCGTCACTCGTCGCAGCGTTCCTCCTCTCAGCGTTGGTGGCGTCGGCGCCAGCGGTGGCTGCCGCCCAGAATGCCCGGTCGGCCGGCGCGGCGGAATCGGGCGACTCACGACCGACCCTGGTCGTCTTCATCACCGTGGACCAACTGCGGAGCGATTATCATGATCGCTTTGCCAGCCAGCTCGATGGCGGACTGGCCCGTCTGTACCGAGGGGCGGTGTTCACCAACGTCCACCAGGATCACGCCATCACGGAGACCGCGCCTGGTCACGCCAGCACGCTCTCCGGTCGCTTCCCGGCGAGCACCGGCATTCTCATGAACTCCGCCGGCGTCAGCGATCCGCAGTCCAGACTGGTGGGCGGCGGTGGGCCCGGCGCGTCGCCCTTCCGCTTTCGCGGCTCCACGCTCATAGACTGGATGCGCGTGGCCGACCCGCGCAGCCGTGCCCTGAGCATCTCGCGCAAGGACCGCGGCGCCATCCTTCCGCTGGGACGCGCGCACCAGCCGGCGTTCTGGTATCCGGGCGACGGTCGCTTCACGACCAGCGACTACTATGCCGACACCCTGCCAACCTGGCTCCAGGAGTTCAATGCGCGTCGGTTGCCGCAGAGCCATGCCGGCCGGGCGTGGACGCTCCTGCTGCCGGAGAGCGCGTATGTCGAGCCGGATAGCGGAATCCTGGAGAATCGCGGCCAGGACTTCCTCTTCCCGCACGTTCTCTCGGCCGACACGGCCAGGGCAGTTTCATCGATCGTCGCCTTCCCATGGATGGATGAGCTCATTGCCGACGCCGCGCTGGCCGGCGTGAACGCCATGGGACTGGGCAGCGGGCCGCAGACGGACCTGCTGGCCGTCTCCTTCTCCACCACCGACGCGATCGGGCATGCGTACGGGCCGGACTCGCGCGAACTGCACGACCAGATCCTGCGTCTGGACCGCACGATCGGGCGCTTCATGGATTCGCTCTACGTCCTGCGTGACTCCTCGCGCATCGTCTTCGCCCTCACCGCCGACCACGGCGTCGCGCCGCTGCCGGAGGTGCGCTCGCGCTATCCCAATCAGGGTGGGATGCGTTATGACCTGGGGGCCATGCGCGCTGCAGCCAGCGCGGTACTGAAGACCTTCGGGGCTCCCGACAGCGCCGTGACATTCAGGGATGACATGGTGCGGGTGGATCGGGCCGCGCTGGCTCGCGCCGGCGTGCGCACGGAGGCCATGCTCGACGCCTATGCCGCGGCCCTGCGCGCCATTCCGGGCGTCGCGCGAGTGGACAGGTGGCGCGACCTGGCCACCATGGATACGGTGAAGGATGAGGTTGCGCGACGCTGGATCCACATGATCGCGCCCGACCTGGCGCCGGAACTCGTCGTCACCATGAAGCCCTACAGTGCTTCCACCACCCAACAATCGTTCACCCACGGTCTTCCCTACGAGCACGATTCGCACGTGCCCGTGGTCTTCTACGGTGCGCCGTTCAGGCCGGGCCGTTACGACGCCTTCACCCGCGTCGTCGACATGGCCCCGACCCTGGCCGCGGTACTGGGTGTGCAGCCCACCGAACGGCTGGACGGGCGGGTACTGGAGGCGGCGCTCCGTAACCCGCCCATGGTTGGCGGCGGCGGGCGCTGACAGGATGTGCGCCAACCGCGCGTCGCGTGCCGCATCGCTCAGGAACGCCTTTGACGAGGTGCAGTTCGGTCCGTCCCGCACGCTCAACCTGCGGGAAACGTTGCCGACCGTGCCGCAGGCGTTGGAGCGGACGGAGTCATGGCTGCGCGAACGACAGATGGCGCGATCGGGCGAGGTACTCGTCATCACCGGCCGCGGCAACGCCAGCGAGGGTGGCGTATCGCCGGTTCGCGAAGGGGTGCGCCGACTTCTGACCCAACTCAAGCGGCGCGGTGTCATCACCTCGGTCACCGAACACACGGCCGGTTCCTACGCCATTCGCCTGGCGCCGGTCGCCGCCCTGCTCGACGCCGGCCGTCGGAAACGCGAGACCGAGCCGCGTCCGACGCGCGACCCGGCGGTGCTGGTGGGTATCGAGAAGGAGACGCGACAACTCCTGCGCGAACTTGCCATACGCTCGCTGGAGTCGCTGGGCGGCCACCGTCTGGACGGTCGTTTCGTGAGCGACGAGATGGCGCGCCAGTTCACCGCCCTCATCGCCAACGTCCCCGACGGCGGCGACCGTGAAGCGCGCCTGCGCGAGGTCATTCGCTCGGCGCTGTACGACCTGGAGGAAGCGATATGACCGACGCGGCCCCGTCCCTACCCGCGACGCGGTCCCCGTCTCGTCATCCCACGCTTGGCGGTCTCCCCCCACCCGTCATCCCCGCGAGAGCGGGAATCCACCTTCCTGCTCCTGATCCCGCCGTGCCACGTCCGCGCCCCTGAGGGCTGACGACCGTCCTGATTCACCCAACACCACGAGCCACGATGCGACCCAGATTGCTCGCGCTACTCGCTTCGCCGCTGTTCGCGCTTCCCCTGGCGGCACAGCTTCCGGGCTATGCGCCGGCGTCCGCTGAACGCCAGAAGGCGGTCGAGGCGGCGGCCGTCTCCGTTCCCGATGCCGCCAGGGCGCGTGTCCACTCCCGAGCACTGGCCTCCGAGGTACACGTGGCCGGTACCGAGGCGCAGGCGCGTACCCGTGACTACGTCATCGACCAGATGAAGGCGATGGGACTGCAGACCGAGGTCCGCGCCTACGACGTCTGGATGCCGCACCCCACCAACGTCCAGGTCTGGCGTCTCTCGCCAGACACGCTGGTGCTCTCACTGCAGGAGCCACCAGTCGCCGAAGATCCGTGGTCGCAGCTACCGCAGTATCCTACCGTCAACGGCTACAGCGGCAGCGGCAACGTCACTGGCCAGATCATCTACGTCGGCTACGGGTTGGTGGAGGACTACGCCACGCTCGACTCGATGGGCATCTCGGTGAAGGGGCACGTCGTCCTCGCCCGTTACGGCCGCTCCTTCCGCGGCATCAAGGCGCGTGAGGCGGAGAAGCATGGCGCGAAGGCCCTCCTCATCTACAGCGACCCGCAGGACGATGGCTTCGTGCGCGGCGACGTGTACCCGGAAGGACCCTTCCGCAACGAGAATGGCGTGCAGCGGGGGAGCGTCATGAACATGAATGGCGACCCGAGCACACCGGGCTGGGGCAGCACCCGGGACGCCCGTCGCATTCCGGTGGACAGCATGGACGTGCCGCGGATCCCGGTCGTCCCCATCTCCTGGGGCAATGCGGCGAAGCTGCTCGAGGATGTGCGTGGCGCCGACATTCCACCCGGCTGGCAGGGCGGAATGCCCTTCCGTTACCACGTCGGACCGGGCCCGGTGCAGGTGCGAGTGATCGTCGAGAACGACACGGCGACCAATGCCATGAAGACCATCTGGAACACTTACGGCATCATTCGCGGCAGCGAGTTTCCCGACGAGATGGTCCTCATTGGCGGGCACCGCGATGCGTGGAGCGTGGGCTCGAGCGACAACGTGAGCGGTACGGTGAGCGTGCTGGAAGCGGCGCGCGCGGTGGCGGACCAGGTGAAGGCGGGGCATCGTCCCAGGCGCACGATGGTGTTCGCCACCTGGGACGCCGAGGAGTGGGGGCTGATCGGAAGTACGGAGTACGTGGAGGAGGATTCGCTGAGACTGATGCGCGGCGGCGTGGCCTACCTTAACCAGGACGGCGGCGCCTCCGGCCCGAATTTTGGCGGCGGTGGGTCGCCATCGTTGCGCGAGATGCTTCGCGATGTCGCGCGCGGCGTGCCTGACCCCAGTGGAAAGGGAAACGTCTATGAGGTGTGGCGCCAGTCGGCACGAGTCGCGGCCGACTCGCTGGAGCCGCGGATGGGCGATCCGGGCGGCGGTTCCGACTTCGCCGGCTTCTACAACCACCTGGGTATCCCGATCGCCGACTGGGGCTTCAGCGGCCGGGGCGGTGGTGTCTACCACTCCGCGTACGACACGCCCCACTTCCAGGAGAAGTTCGGCGACACCGGGTATCTCTACCACGCCACCACTGCCCGCGTGGGCGCAGCGATGATGTTGCGGCTGGCCAACGCCGACATCGTGCCCTACGACTACGTGGAGTTCGCCCGCACGATGCGCGGCTACCTGCCGGGCATCGAGGAGGAGTTGACGAAGGCCGGCGTGGGGAGCGCGGCGAGCGGCATGGCGGCGCTGGGTTCGGCCATTGACCGGATGGAGACCGCAGCCGCGGCGTGGGCCGCGGCGCGCGATGCGGCGCTGGCCAGCGCCGCGCCGGCCCGCCCGGTGCTGGAGCGCACCAATCGCGCGTTGCGCGAAGTGGAGCGGGCCCTCACCCGACCCGAGGGTCTGCGTACCCGCCCCTGGTTCCGTAACCTGATCTACGCCGCCGACGAGAACAACGGTTACGCGAACGTCGTCTTTCCGTCGGTGATCGAGGCATCGCGCCGGAAGGACGCGGCACTCACGGCGTCCGAACTGGCCGACCTGGCCAGCCGCTTCGAGAAGGCGGCAGCGGCGCTGGACACGGCGCGCGCAGCGTTGGGTAGCTGAAGGGAGATGGTGGAACGCCGGGTAGCGGGCGAGTGATCAGGCCGCCCGGCGTTCAGTCATCGTCAGTGGCTGGATCCTCGAACAGGCCGTCCACCAGGGATTCGGCGGCGGCCACGTTGCGCGGATCGCGGAATATGGGCGCGCCGCGCAGAGTGGGGCGGACCAGGGCCGCCAGTTTCTCCAGCCGCGCCAGATGCGCCACGGCGGCTTCATAGGTCTCCAGCAGTCCATCCACGTCGGGCGGTGAGGAGAGCGCGCGGGCGCGCTGCAGCACCGCCGTGTCGTAGCCCGCGTCCCACCAGCGGGCAATGGCGTCATCCAGCCGTCTGCGCCACGGTTCCGGCCTCGGCGCGATGTGGTGGGCAACGACGCTCGTTAGCCCTGCCACGAAGAGGGAGAACTCCTGTCCCGCCGGTGGTGGCGTCGCGGCCTTAACGGTCGGCGTGGCAACCTCCGGAGCCAACTCCTGAGGTGCCGCCTGGATCGGCACCAGGATCGGCGATGAATGGCGACGAGCCACGTAGGCCCGGGGCAGCAGGAGTCCGTCGTCGGAGAGGGCCAGCGGGAACGCCCCGGCGCGCTGGCGGGCGACCCCCGTCGGCGTCCGTCTACCGGCGCTCGCCATCGCCCAATCGCCAGTAGCTGTCGGGCGACGAGGGGCGATGAAGTCGGACGCCGGCGTCGCCCGCCGGATGCCGCTCGCGGTGGCCGGTGCCGCGTGCCGCTCCCTGTCCGCCGGCACTGACGACGGTGGACCGCTCGCGGTCGGGGTCGCGGGTCGCGGCGGCGTGGCCGGAAGGGGGGCCCGCACGTCCACCCGCACCGATCGGTCGATGACCGGTTGCGGGGATCGCGGTGGCTCCAGCGCCATGACGACGGCGCGGGCGTTGGATGGCGCCATACCCGCCACCGCGCCGCTGCAGGCACAACCGAGTTGCGGCGCCAGGTCGAGCAGGAGCGGCTCGGAACCCATCAGGAGCTCGGCAAGTTCCGCCGCGTAGTCGGCCCCGGTGATCTCCACCAGACGGTACGGGAGCGCACGCTCGGCCAGCGCCTGGTCCGTCGGGAGACCGCCGGGCAGGGAGAGGTGGCGTCGCCGGTCGGGCGGCAGGACGTCGTCAAAGGTGGTGGGCAGTTCCTCCAGGCTGATGCCCAGTTCCACCAACCGGTCGAGGAACTCGCGCGGAGCCACCTGCTCGTCGATCGCCGCGGTGTCGCTGAAGGGGCAGGCGCCGACGTAGGTCACATGGAGCGGTGTCGTGCCGGCCAGCCGGCGCAGGTAGCGCGCGGCCGCGACGGGCGGTGCGGCGAGCGGGATGATGGCATTGGCGAGTTCCGCGCCGGCGTCCGTCAGACGCGCCGCCACGAGCGGACAGGAGCAGCAGATGCTCGGCCGGCCGTCCCGGTGTTCGAGTTCGCTCAGGTAGCCCTCAGCCACCAACTCATCACCCCAACTGGCTGGCACCGTGCTCTGATAGCCGGCGCGCAGGCAGGCGTGGAAGAGTTGAACCGCTGTCGCCGGAAGGGCGGCCAGCACGGCGTCGGCGCCCAGGATGACGACAGAAGTACGTCGCTCGACCGGCGACTGCGGGGTCTCGTGCGACGACATGCCGTCAGGCCGAGCCGGTTCGCGCCCTGGTGCCTGCGTACACCATGCGTGGAGAGAGTGAGAACGACCGCTGCTTGTCCGCGTTCCACGGGTGGGAGGCAGCGGCCGGAATAGCACGCGGTATCTGCGCGGCAGTGTGATCGTGCCCACAAACGCAGCCGGATCCGGCCCGGACATTGCGAAAAATGCAGCAACGACTGACGTGTGACGGGACGTCCAGGGCGTGGACGGAGCCGGACAGAACCGGGAGGTTGTCGAGAATGAGGGTGTGGGCGTGACTGTCGCTGTGGGAGCGGATGAACTGGCCGTGCTGTCGGCCTATGCTGCGAGTGCCCGGTGGCCATGCGGTTTTCCCGTCTATCAGCGCGGCACCAGCGCGGACGGCATGTTCGTCGTCCTCAAGGGGTGCGTGGTACTGCGCACACGACTCAGGAGTGGTCGGGCATTCGTGCCGAAAGTGTGCGGAATCGGCGAGATATTCGGCGTCGAGGGGCTGGCCGCCGATGCTGTCTATCAGACCGATGCTCGCGCCGACGGCGGCGAGACGGTCACGCTTCACCTGAGCCGCAGCCGCATGCGCACGCTGATCGTTGAACGGGCGCCCACGGCGGCCTCGCTCGTGGAGCAGGTGGGCGTCGTCCATGGACAGTTGCTCGAGCGGCTGCGGGAGCTCTCCATGCTGAGCGTGGAGCAGCGCCTGCTGGCCGCCGTGGAACGCACCCGTGCCCTTCGCGTCGACGCGGACGGCAGCCAGCCACTGGTGCTCGACGCGGCCGGCTATCGGTTGTTGTGCGAGATGGTGGGTGCCACCCGTGAGTCGGTGTCGTTGGCGCTGGGCCGGCTGATGAGCGAAGGCTTCGCCGAGCGGGATGGCGACCGGGTCGTGATCAACTGGTACAGCGACGACCCGGACAACGGAAGAACTGCCGACGACGAGACGGCCGACGACGGGATGGGTGACGACGAGCCGCCAGCCGGGGAGCCTGATGGTGGTCGACCGGCGAGACGTGGCGGGAGGTCCGACGACCGGAAAGCCTCCTTGCCGTCCTGAGGACAGGCGCCCTCGTCCGCGGAGGTGGGGCCTCTGGCGCTGGCAACGGGACGTGGCTCCGCCCCCGGCCAGCGGATCGGGACCGCGGGCGGGTTCAAGGGGAGTTGCCGGCGTCGACGCTACCGGACGCGCTGTCACGGCTGATGCCTCTCGCGGGGGGGTGTGGACACGAAAACGCCGAGCCCGCACGATTGGCGCGGATCGGTGACTGCGGGTTCTTCAGGCATTCGCCGTACCGTCGAGCTCGTATGACTCCAGGCACGGCCACCTACGGAAAAGCTTCGGCCATCGGGTCGCAATGCTTGAGCTCGCCCAGCCCGCCCGCCTTCCTCCATTTCTCCCCCTGGCGTACTCTACAGCACTCCTGCCCAGCCCTGCGTTTGCAGGGCAGGCTGGCTAGCCTGAGCCTCGCCTCACGGCCCCGGATTCAACCGGTGCCGGGCCATTGCGGCGGCGACGTTACCCTCTGGCGCGCCAGATGTTTGTAGCATCGGGACCACAGCTTTGTAGACATTACGGACGAACCACAGTGTCGCAGTCTGCCAGGTCCGGTCAGAGCCGACCCCGGCCGTCCTGAACGGCGCAGCCCGCCGTGAACCCAGTCCGAGCCCACCGCAACGTGACCGAGATCTTCCGACACCCAACCGGAGAACTCCCCGACGGTCAGGGTCTGCCCGAGATCACGCCTGCCGAACTCGCCGCACGCTGGGACGCCGGGGACCGGCCGGCCCTGCTGGACGTGCGGGAGGAGGATGAGCATGCCATCGCCCGCCTGGACGGGGCGCGGCTCGTCCCGCTCGCCATCCTCCCCGGCCTGGTCCAGGACCTGGATCCGGATGTCGAATGGGTGGTCTACTGCCATCACGGGGTCCGCAGCGCCGCTGCGGTCGATTTCCTGCGCCGCCACGGTGTGGGTAGGGCCCGGAATCTCGCCGGCGGCATCGATCGCTGGAGTCGGGAGGTGGATCCGACGGTGGCCAGATACTGATGCGGCCCTCCGCCCTGCGCCGGCCGTCCACTCTCACCGCCCTCGTCGCCACGGCGGCCGCTGCGGCCGCCGTGGCTGTCCTCACCAGCCGTCGCGCGGCTATCCGTCGGCATTCCGCGATGCTGGACGGGCGCGCCGGACTCGGCGCGGACGGCGTGGTGGCTGGCGCGGAGAGCATCGACCTGCTCCGGGACGACGACGGCGGCGATCGGGCGGTCCTCATCCTTCACGGCTTTGGCGACACACCGCAGTCCGTCGCTCCGCTGGCCACCTACCTGCACGCAGCCGGCTGGACGGTCCGTGCCCCTCTTCTCCCTGGACATGGGCGTACCCTGCGCGAGTTCGGCAACTCCTCGGCGGCCGACTGGCTGGAGTGCGCCGGCGAGGAGATGGCAGCGCTGCAGGCCACCCACCGGCGCGTCGTGCTGATCGGGCAATCCATGGGAGGAGCGCTGGCCACAATCCTCGCCGCCGCGTCGCCGCCGCCGGCGCTCGTCCTCCTCGCTCCCTACCTCGACATGCCGCCCGAAGTACGTCGGCTGGCACGTCTGCAGAAACTCTGGTCATTCGCCCTGCCGTACGTGGATTCGGGCGGTGAGGAGAGCATCGTCGACGAGACGGAGCGCGCCGCGAGTCTGGCCTACGGCGCCGTGAACGGACGGGTGCTGCGACAGCTGCTCCATCTGGTGGAACAGGCCCGCGCCGCCTACCCACGGGTGCGCTCCCCGCTTCTCGTGGCGCAGTCGCGTCGTGACAACCGCATCACCGAGAGTGTCACTCGTCGGGCCTTTGCCCGTTTCGGGAGTACGCGGAAGCGGCTCGTCTGGCTGGACGAGGGTGGACACGTGCTGGCCGTGGATCGGGGGCGGGAACGGCTGTTCGCACTCGTCAAGGCGTGGCTCGACGAGACCGTGCCGTCATCCTGAAGGCGCCGGCCACAGCGTCGGTGGTTGCCGTCGCGCGGTCGAGAGCCATCTTACCTGTCGTACAATCGAGCAGCGGCCGGTAGCCGTGGCGCGGCAGTCGTCGCGTCTTCCAATCTCCTCCTACCCTTACTCATGCACCTCTCAGTTCTCTCCGAGACCACCGCGAACGAGCGGCGCGTGGCGCTCGTGCCCGATAGCGTGGGCCGGCTCGTCAAGAGCGGGCTGACCGTCACCGTGCAGAGTGGCGCGGGGCTGGCGGCTGGTTTCACCGACGCTGCCTACGAAGCCGCCGGTGCCACCGTCGCGCCCGATGCGACGAGCGCTATCGCCAGCGCAGTGCTGGTAGCCAAGGTACAGCCGCCGACCGCCGCCGAGGTGGAGTTGCTGCCCGCCGGAGTGGCGCTGGTCTCGCTGCTGCAGCCCAGCACTCACGTCGAGTTGATAGGACAATTGAATGCGCGCGGGGTGAAGCCCTTCTCGCTCGAGATGGTGCCGCGCATAACGCGAGCGCAGAGCATGGACGTACTCAGTTCGCAGAGCACCGTCACCGGCTACAAGGCGGTGATTGTCGGCGCGTCCGCGCTGGGCAAGCTGCTCCCCATGCTCACCACCGCTGCCGGCACGCTGGCGCCAGCCAAGGTGTTCGTGCTGGGCGCGGGCGTGGCCGGACTGCAGGCCATTGCCACTGCGCGACGACTGGGTGCAGTCGTGAGTGCCTTCGACGTGCGGCCGGCGGCCATGGAGCAGGTTGCCAGCCTGGGTGCGAGCTTCGTGGCCGGCGACCTGGTGAGTGCCACCGCCGAGGGAACCGGTGGCTACGCCCGCGCCCAGACCGAGGAGGAGCAGGCGAAGATACGGGAAGCGCTCGCTGAACATCTGCGCACGATGGACCTCGTCATCACCACCGCGCTCATTCCCGGCCGTCCCGCGCCGCTCCTGCTGACGGCAGCGATGGTGGACGGGATGAAGCCCGGATCGGTGATCGTGGACCTCGCCGCCGAGAGTGGCGGCAACTGCGAACTCACCCGCGCCGGCGAGACGGTGGTGGTCAAGGGGGTGTCGGTCATCGGCCCGGCCAACCTGGCGAGCACGGTGCCGCAGCACGCCAGCCAGATGTTCAGCAAGAACGTCGAGACGTTCATCAAGCACCTCATAAAGGACGACGCCCTGGTGATAGACGAGGCCGACGAGATCACTGGAGCGATGCTCCAGAAGGGACCGGGATGAGCAGCATGGCGTGAGGAGCTGAACTCCGCGCGCGCCGCAGCCCATCCATCAATCCGTCACCCATCATCGTTCGCCCCCCTCCAAGCGCCAACCCTTCATCCCTTGACAGCATGTCAGACGCACTTCTGTTGGGCATAGTCGTCTTCGTCCTCGCCACCTTCCTGGGTGCGGAGCTGATAGGGCGAGTACCGCCGACGCTCCACACGCCCCTCATGTCTGCCGCCAACGCGGTGAGCGGCATCACGGTGGTCGGTGCCATCATCATCGCCGGCGCGGGTTATGGCTGGATCTCCAATGTCATCGGCTTCCTCGCCATCGTCTTCGCGATGATGAACGTGGTGGGCGGTTACGCGGTGACCGATCGAATGCTGGAGATGTTCCGGCGCGATGAGCCCGCCCGCGGCGCCGCCGGGACGCCGGGCAAGGAGGCAGGTCGCTGATGTCACCTTCCCTACAGGCGCTGGGCTATCTCGCCGCCGCCGTCCTCTTCATACTCGGACTCAAGCGGCTGAACAGCCCCGCCACCGCGCGCGCCGGCAACCGGCTGTCGAGCATCGGCATGCTGCTGGCCATCGCCATAACGCTCGTCGACCGGGCGGTCATCTCGTACACCGTGATCGCCGCCGGACTGGTGGTGGGTGGTGCGCTGGGACTGTGGATGGCGCGCTCGGTGAAGATGACGTCGATGCCGCAGATGGTCGCCCTGCTCAACGGATTTGGTGGTGCGGCGTCGCTGCTCGTGGGCGGTGCGGAGCTGCTGCGCAGCCACCGGTTGGGCCAGACGATGGCCGTGGACGCGGGCGTCACCGTGCAGCTTGCAGTGCTCATAGGAGCGGTGACGCTCACCGGGAGCCTCGTGGCGTTCGCCAAGCTGCAGGAGCTGATGAGTGGCAGGCCGATAACCTTTGGCGGACAGAAGCTGGTGAGCGGGCTGATCTTCCTGGGTATCGTCGGCCTGGCTGTCTACCAGGTGATCACGCCGGTGCCGTTGCTCTGGACCTTCTACACCGTGGTCGGGCTGTCGATGGTGCTGGGCGTGATGCTGGTGATCCCGATTGGCGGGGCGGACATGCCGGTGGTGATCTCGCTGCTCAACTCCTACTCCGGCATCGCCGCGTCCATGACCGGCTTCGTGATAGGGAATACGGGGCTGATCATCAGCGGCGCGCTGGTGGGCTCGTCGGGCATAATCCTTAGCCAGATCATGTGCAAGGCAATGAACCGGTCGCTGGCCAACGTGCTCTTCGGGGCGTTCGGCGCGACCAGTGGCGCGGCCGGCGGCGCGCGTAGCGCCGAGGGGCTCACCGTGCGCACGATCAGCGTGGAGGACGCGGCGATGCAGTTGGCCTATGCCCGGCTGGTGATCGTGGTGCCGGGCTACGGACTGGCGGTGGCGCAGGCGCAGCAGCAGGTGCGCGAACTGGCCGAGCTGATCGAGAAGCGGGGTGGCGACGTGCGCTACGCCATCCATCCCGTGGCTGGCCGGATGCCCGGGCACATGAACGTGCTGCTGGCGGAAGCCAACGTGCCGTACGACAAGCTGTACGACATGGACGACATCAACCCCGAGTTCGAGCGGGCGGATGTGGCGCTGGTGATCGGTGCCAACGACGTGGTGAACCCGGCCGCGCGCACCGACCCGTCGTCGCCCATCTACGGCATGCCGATCCTGAACGCCGACCATGCGAAGAGCGTGATCGTGATGAAGCGCGGCATGAGCGCCGGCTTCGCCGGAATCGAGAACGACCTGTTCTACTATCCGCAGACGTCGATGCTCTTCGGGGACGCGAAGCAGTCGTTGTCGGGGCTGATCAGCGAGGTGAAGCAGGTCTGACGGCCGGATCGTTCAACTCCGCCGACGACGAAGGGGAACGGGCAGCAGCCCGTTCCCCTTCGTCGTTCGTTGGTATCCGTGGCGCGGTCAGTCGTTGCCCGGCGTCACGCGCTCCACGAGATCGCTCGCCGCACTGGTGGCCGCGCTGGCGATCCGTTCGGCGCCTTCACGTGCCTGCTGGGCAATGCCGACGGCGACGCGCCGCGCGCGCTCCACCGGCCCGGTGGTCGTGGTGCGCTTACGGGTGCTCTTCTTCGCTCCCGTGGCGCTGCCGGAGGGACGCTTCGGCGAGACAGGCCGCTTCGCGACGGAACGCTTGGCGGCGGTGCTGCCGCGCTTGGCCGCAGGGCTCTTGCGCGCGGTGGTGCTCTTCGCGGCCGACTTGCCACGCCTGGCGGTGGTGCTGCTGCGCTTGGCCGCGGGGCTCTTGCGCGTGGCGGTGCTCTTCGCGGCTGACGTACCACGCCTGGTGGCGGTGCTGCTGCGCTTGGCCGCCGTACCCCGCTTGGCAGTGGAACTCCCGGTCGCAGTGGCGCTCCGCTTGGCGGCTGCGCTACGCTTGGCTGCCGTGGCACTGGCCCGCTTTGCCGTTGCGCTACGCTTCGCGGCGGTGCTCCGCTTGGCCGCGGTGGTACCGCGCTTGGCGGCCGTGGTACCGCGCTTGGCCGTGGAGGTACGCTTCGCCGCGGTCCCCCGCTTGGCCGTCGTGCCGCCTTTCGCCGTGCCGCTGCGCTTGGTGGCCCTGGCCGCCGTCCCACTCTTGGCGGTGCTGGCGGCTCCCGCGGTGGCGCCGCGCCTGGCGGCCGTCGTGCTCCTGCTCGTCGTGCTCCTGCTCGCGCCGTCCGCCTTCGCGGAGCGCGTGCTGGTGGCTGTGCTGCTGCGCCTGGTCGCCGCGCTGCTCTTCGCGGTGCCGCGCCTGGTGGTCGTTCCGCGGGATGTACCCGAACGTGTCGCCATGTTGCGCTCCTGGTGGAGGTTCGATTGTACAGGTGCAAGAATCGCGCGCATCTGTGCAGGGGTCGTGCCGTCCACGGCATGGCTCTCGCAGGCAACCGTCGGGGCGTTAGAATTGGCGCATCCCGCGCGTCCGCGTTCCGACAGTCGTGACACGGCATTGTTGCCGTCAGCGTGGCCGTGTTGTCGTAGTCCACCTTCCTTCTCCAGAGGTTCCCATGCGTGCTCTCCCGACATTGACGACACTGCTCGGCGCGGCGATGCTCGCCGCCTGCAGCAGCGGCAACGACGCCGTCGCCACTGCCGACACCACCATGGCCGCGGCGCCGGCCGCCATGTCCGCTGATCCCGATGCGGTGACCGCGGGCGGCGGCGTACCTGCCGGTTACCTGGGTCAGGTGGATCCGCCACGCGAGGGTCGCCAGCCGGCCGACCTCGCCCAGGCCCACTACGAGACCCGGGACGGACGGTGGGAAGTCACCACCGGACCGGCGCACATCGTCTATGCCGCCGCCGACACCGCCTCCGGCAACTACACGGCGACGGCAATGATGGATCAGCTCGAGAATCCGGAACACCCGGAAGCCTTCGGCATCTTCATCGGCGGCAGCAACCTGGACCAGCTCACCGGCCAGACGTACACCTACTTCATCGTCCGCCATACCGGCGAGTACATGGTGCGCGTGCGCGAGGGTGCCACCACCCGGACCGTCTCCGACTGGACGGCCAGCCCGGATGTGCCCAAGAGCAGTGACGACGGCAAGGCCGCCTACAAGCTGACCGCGAAGGCGGACGCCGATTCCGTGCACTTCATGGTGAACGACAAGCAGGTGACGGCCGTCGCCAGGGCCAGTGTGCCATCGGCCGGAGTGGTCGGCATGCGTATCAACCACAGCCTGCACCTGCTCGTAACGCCTCCCACGATCAGCCGCTAACGGCGCTCCACGCGGACCGCGGGCCACCAGGCTCGCGGTCCGCATGCCCGGCGCTCTCCCGTGCGCCTGGCGCTGTACCGCACGGCCGGACCTGTCCCGTGCGCCGCTCCTTCTCCTACTACTACTCCTCCTCCCTCCTGAACGATGCTCTCCACCCGGTTCAGCAAGACCGCGCTGCTCGCCACGACGGTCGTCACCATCTCTTCAGCCATGGCCTGCGCCCGGCCGCAGGTGGCTGTGGTGGCGCCGGCACGTGCTGACTCGGTGGTACGACCCGTACAGCCGGCGGTCGCCGCCGCTCGTGCCGCCCGCCCCCTCGCCACCGCCGACGATCCGTTCCAGTCCATCTTCCGCATGGACCTGGTGGGTCCCAATGCCTACCGCACCGCCAGTGGCAAGCCTGGCCCGCAATACTGGCAACAACGCGCCGATTACACCCTCGTTGCCACCCTCGACACGACGACGCAATCCGTGAGCGGAACCGTCTCCATCCGTTACACGAACAACGCGCCGGATACCCTCAGCGTGCTCTGGATGCTGGTCGAGCAGAATCTCTACCGGCCGGGCAGCCAGGGCTCGGCCATGAACCCGCCCGACTCGCGCTGGGGAGTGCGCGGTTTCGAGGGCGGGTTCGACATCCAGGACGTGACGGTCAACGGACGCGCAGTGACGCCCTATGTGGACGATACGCGCATGCGGCTGGACGTCTCCGGAACGCCCATTGCCGCCCGTGGCGGCACTGCCACGATCGCGATGCGTTTCAGCTTCCGCGTGCCCGAGCATGGCTCCGACCGGATGGGTCGCGACGGTACGCTCTACGAACTGGCGCAGTGGTATCCGCGGATGGCCGTCTACGACGACGTGAACGGCTGGAACGCCGACCCCTACCTGGGGCAGAGCGAGTTCTACCTGGAGTACGGCGACTTCGACGTCACCATCAACGCGCCGGCCGGCTACACCATCGCCGCCACCGGCACGCTGCAGAACGAGACCGAGGTGCTCACCTCCGGCCAGCGTGCGCGGCTGGAGCAGGCCCGCAGGAGCGACACGGTGATCGCCATCATCCCCGCCGCCGAGGCCGCGGCGCGCACCGTCCCGGGGCTCAAGGCCTGGCGCTTCCGCGCCGAGAACGTGCGCGATTTTGCCTGGGCCGGTGCGCCTGACTTCCGCTGGGATGCCACGAGCTGGGACGGTATTCTCACCCAGGCCTACTACCAGCCCCAGAAGACCGGACGGGCCTGGGAGGACGCTGCCGAGCAGACGCAGTGGACGATTCGTCTCAACTCGCAGCTCTTCCATCGTTATCCATGGCCGCAGGCGACATCGGTGGCCGGGCCGGTGGGAGGGATGGAATACCCCATGTTCGTGATGGTCCACTATGGCCGCAACGACGACCCCAACACCGTCTTCGGCACCATCGACCACGAACACGGACATGAATGGTTCCCGATGATGGTCGGGAGCAACGAGCGTCGTTACGCCTGGATGGATGAGGGAATCAACACCTACATCAACACATTCTCCCGCGAACGCCGCTATCCCGGCCAGGACGTCTACCAGGGCTACCTCGCCAACTGGCGGCAGGTGATAGCCAACGGCGTCGACGAGCCGCTCATGACGCGCCCCGACCACATGGACCGCACGGCGCTGGGCGCACTCGGCTACCGGAAACCGGCAGTCGTCCTGCTCGCCCTGCGAAACCATGTGGTGGGTCCGGAGAGCTTCGACCTCGCGATGCGCGAGTATACCCGCCGGTGGGCATTCAAGCATCCCACACCGGCCGACTTCTTCCGCACCATCGAGGACGTCTCGGGTCAGGACCTGAGCTGGTTCTGGCGCAGCTTCTTCTATACCACCGACGTGCTGGACATAGGCGTCGGTCCGGTGACCATGCGCGACACCTCTGGGATCAGGATCGCCGTCATTCCGCTCCGCATGGTGACGTCGGTACCCTTCCCCGTCGTCATGCGACTCAAGCTGGCCGATGGTTCCATCCGCGACGTGCGGTTGCCGGTGGACATCTGGTCCGGCGGCCGGAACTTCAACGCCGAGTTGCAGGTGGGCGCCAACGTGACCGGCGTGCGGTTGTGGCCGTCGGGCACCGTGCCCGACTGGGACGCGTCGAACGACGTCTGGGGCGACGCCCCGGCCGCCAACCCGACCGGCCCGGTAACTGCCGGAGGGTTGAGCGGGCCGATCAGTCCACGTTGACCGGACCAGCGCCACGATACGCCGACGACGGGTGAGCCATCACGCCCCGTCTGGGGTGTAGCTCGCCCGTCGTCGAGGGACGCGTGCTATCTTTGATGTCTGCGCATGAATACAGTTGGCGTCGCCCGTCGCGGAGCCGGCCCGCGGATCGTCCATGGATGGAGAGAAGAAGAGAAGATGCCTGATTTTGGAAGTTGGGGAACAGCGTGGTGGAAGCCGGTCCTGTTCATCGTCGTGGCCGGCCACCTGACCAACGTCTGTGTGACGCTCTTCCTCCATCGAGAACAGACGCACAAGGGAGTGAGGTTCAGCCACCTCGTACAGTTCCCCATGCGCATCTGGCTCTGGCTGTCGACGGCGATCGTGACCAAGGAGTGGGTGGCCTGCCATCGCAAGCATCACGCGTTCGCCGACCGCGAGGGTGACCCCCACAGCCCGCTGGTGGAAGGGCTGCGCGAGATAGTGCTCAAGGGGGCCTTCTACTACCGCAAGGCAGTGAGTCAGCCCGGTGTGCTGGAGAAGTACGGCAAGGGGACCCCGAACGACTGGTTCGAGCGGTACCTGTTCGGCACGCGGACGTGGATCGGGATCGCCCTCATGCTGGGGATCGACATCTACCTGTTCGGCTTCTTCGTGGGTCCGGTGGTGTGGGGCGTCCAGATGATCTGGATCCCCTTCTGGGCGGCGGGAATAGTGAACGGCATCGGCCACGCCCTGGGCTACCGCAACTTCGCGGTCAAGGACGAGAGCAGGAACATCTCGCCCATCGCCATCTGGCTGGGCGGTGAGGAGTTGCACAACAACCACCACGCCGACCCGCACTCGGCCAAGTTCAAGGCCAGGTGGTTCGAGGTGGACGCCGGCTGGATCTACATCCGGCTGCTATCGCTGTTCGGGCTGGCGCGGGTGCTCTACGCGCGGGGCGACCGGGAGTAGGTCACGCGCGCCAGGGCGAGTTACGGTCAGCGCACCTTGCCCAACCGGAACAGCAGGGCAGGAGTCGGCGCCAGGGCAGTCAGCGACCAGGGGGCCGTCCGCGAGGACGGTCCCCGTTCCGATGGATGGGTCCGATTGCCGCCACGGAATAGCCGGATCGAGTAGATTCAAGGGATACACTCAACCGACACCGAGATCATGCCAGCTACCGTGACATGCACCCGCTGCGGCGAGACGCGCGCGGGATTCGAGAAGCCACCCTTCCCGGGACCAGCCGGGGCACGCGTGGTGGAGGAGATCTGCCAGGAGTGCTGGGCCAGGTGGCTGAAGCAGCAGATGCAGCTCATCAACCATTACGGCCTGAACCTGATGGACCCGCAGGCGCGGACATTCCTCACCAAGAACATGAGCGCCTTCCTGTTCAGGACGGGCAGTGGCGACGACATCGACACGTCGAAGCAGGGGACGATCGAGCACTAGCGCCAGGCCGCGCCCGCATCCACCCTCCGTCCTCCCCGGACGAGCGCGGGGCGTCATTCCCGCGAAAGCGGGAACCCCTCCACCGTCATTCCCGCGAGCGCGGGAACCCCTCCACCGTCATTCCCGCGAAAGCGGGAACCCCTCCACCGTCATTCCCGCGAGCGCGGCCCCCTCCACCGTCATTCCCGCGAAAGCGGGAACCCACACCGTCATTCCCGCGAAAGCGGGAACCCCTCCACCGTCATTCCCGCGAAAGCGGGAACCCATGGTATCGGGAACAGGACGGATTCCACCCTCGCCCAGCCTGCCGCGATGAATCCGGTTGAGCCCGACCGGAAGCTGACCCCGCCCTTCCGACGCGGCAGCCGGCTGCAGGGTCGCGAAGGAGAGAACGGGAGTGGCGCCCTTGACCAGACCCAGCCGTATTGCATTGTCAGACGGGGGGAGTAGCATGGCTGAACCAGTCGTGACACTCCCACCAGTAGAGACAGATCATGCGAATCGGTAACAGGCTAGTCGTGGCGGCAGCCACGCTCCTCGTTGGTTGGTCCTCGTCAGCGGTCGCGCAGACGATCGTTGTCACTCCCGACGACACCCAGGGCTGGACGAGCACGGGCACACAGGGTGGCGGCACCGTCGGCATCACCACCGAACAGCCGCGCAGTGGCGGCGGGTCGCTGGAGATGAACACGTCGGGCAACAGCGGACGGGTACGCTATGTCCAGGGGGGAACGAGCGTCTTCGGCAAACCGTCGGAGATCAACGCCCTCAGCTTCGACTGGTTCCGCTCCAGCGCCAGCACGGCCGCCGCGCACTTCAGCCCCGCCTTCCGGGTGCACATCGGTGACGATTCCATGATTTCCGAACTCATCTGGGAGTTCGTCTACAGCTATCCGAAGACGGCCGCGCCGACGGATGGCTGGCAGACCGTGAACCTGCTCGCCAGCGACCAACTGTTCTACCAGTACGCTGGCGGCGTCACGTTTAACCCCGCCGGGGCACAGATCAACCAGACCTTCGGCGACTGGCTTGCGAACAACTACACGAGCGACGCCAGGGTCGTGGCGATCAGCGTGGGCTTCGGTAGCGGCGCGAACGGTACCTTCGAGGGCTACGTGGACAACGTCACGCTCGGCTTCGCCGGCAAGGACGCCACCACGTGGAACTTCGAGACCCAGGCCATCAGCACGGTGCCGGAGCCGGCGTCGGTGCTGCTATTCGCCAGCGGTCTGCTCGCCCTGGGCGGATTGGCCGCGGTCCGCAGGCGGGGACAGGCGCAGGGCTGATAGCTGGACGTAGTGGAAAGAGACGGCGCCCGGGAGCTTCACAGCTTCCCGGGCGCCGTTTCGGTTTTTGGACGGACAGCTACCTCTCCGAGCGACCGCGGGCGGCGGTCATGAGCCAGAGCGTCGGTCGAACGCAGTCGCGCCCGCCGAGCCCGGCGGCCTCAGCGCTGGAGCACCTGCCAAGGGAACGTCGGAGCCGACGTCGATGCGCGCCCTAGAGCACCTGCTGCCGCCCTGCCTGCCAGCGCAGGAGAGCCGCCGCCACGGCGACGTTGCTGTTGGCGATCTCCACCAGCCCTTCGTACACCGACTGCCGGTCGCTGCCACTGGTCTTGAGCACGACAGGTGGTGGGTGGCCGTCTCGTCTATCGGCGACCTTTCGGCGCTCGACGCAGAGGGCGACCTGGAAGGGGGAGAGGTCGTCGGGCCCGTCCGCTTCCTGGATGGAGACGTAGCCGCCGCCCGGCAGCTCGCGGATGTAGAGCGTGGCTTCTTCCTGTAGCGACATGATGACCTCCGCGAAAGTGGCCGCAAGGTTGGGCGCGTGGGGAGCGAGAGGTTGCCGTCGGCCGGGCTGGAGACACTGCGGGTGGGGGGACGGCAGGGGCTGGAGCCGGGACGGCGGGACGGGTTGGCAGCAAGGCGAGCTACAGGGGCCGTGAGGGACATGCGAGCGGGCTTGTTCACGTCTCGCGGCCTCCTGCGCGGCACTGCAGAGCCTGATGCTTCCCTTCTATAACACCTGAGGTGCCGTTCTGTCCATAGTGGAGTGAGTCTGGTCACCTGTGGCGGCGGAGTTGTCGGGGCAGGGCCCGAACGGCCTCGCGACTGTGCCAACCGGGCAGTCATGCGAGGCCGTTCGGTGACCCGGACAGGCGGGAGCGGGGATCCGGGCTCCCACCGGTCGGGCGAGCTGCGTGGTGAGCGCTACTCGATCCGTCTCACTTCCGCCGCCTGCGGACCCTTCTGTCCCTCCACAATCTCGAACTCCACCTGATCGCCCTCAGCCAGCGACTTGAACCCCGACGACTGGATTGCGCTGAAGTGGACGAAGACGTCTGGTCCGCCCTCGTGGGCGATGAAGCCAAAGCCCTTGGCGTCGTTGAACCACTTGACGGTCCCGTGAATGCGTGCCATGGAAACCCTTCCTCTCCCCTGCATCGGGGCGTTCTCGGTGTGCTGATCCGGCCGTTGAGGAACGGTTGACCCGGCGTGGAGCCGGAACCGTGAACCCCTCGTGGCGGATCCAGTGTGCCATCCCCCACATCCTGTGGAGGACAGCAATCAGACAGCGGGATGAAGGGGCAAGTTCCATGCTGCGAGGTGAGATGAGCAAGACAGAACCGCCACGCCCCTCATCGACGGATCGATGAGGGGCGTGGCGGTGCTCTGGAACTGGTGGTGCGCCGGGTCGGGCTACGAGCTGAGGTTCAGGCGGCGCCGGCGATGTAGCGGGCGACGCGACCGCAAGCCTGGCAGAGGAGCGTCACCTGGGACTGAGGCCGCGGGGGCATCAGGTTGGGTGAGCGTTGAACATCGCCAGAGCATGACGGACAGCTCAGGGGCGTACCATTGCGGTCGTTCGCGATCAGGTGCAGCGCCTGAGCCGGATTGTAGGCGGCAGGACGTGGCTTGCGCATGACCCCTCCAAGTGTGTGCTACGCCGGCCCACGACGAGGCTGTCGCGAGGCGGCTCCCATACAGGGGAAGGTGACCGGGTTTTCAACAAAGATAACCGGCAAAGGGCGCGAATGACAGTGGTGTGCCCATTCTGGAGCGGTGGTTTCTGGCCGGTGCTTTCGCCGGAGCGAGATGCGGCGGCAGGATGGCGTCCAGGATCCGGGCGTACCGCTGTAACGTGACGGGTGCGTCTGGCGCTGGGGGCCACCGGGCCGGATACAGCGACAGGGCACGCGCTGGGGCGTTATACCAGCGGGTACACGGAAAGGTTCCCTGGCGGGCGAAAGTCGTGTGAGGTGAGGCGAGCTCATGCTGGCGGAGTGTCAGAGGGGGACGTAAGGTTGGCGTGGTGGAGCTGGGCCAGAGTCAGGTAGCTACGTGATTTGATGAGACTGTCGCCTTTCTGGAGCCACGATGCAGCGAACGACTACCGACGTACCGGTTCATGTACTCCAGTTCTGGGGGAAAGCGCGCGCGGCAGAGGATGGGCCGGTCGATTGGCATCCGGTCGTCTACCACCTGCTGGATGTTGCTGCGGTGGCGGACACCATCCTGCAGGTGAGGCCGATCGCGCTGGCGCGAGCAGCTCGTCTTCTCGGGCTCGAGTCGGATGAGGCGCGACGGCTGCTCGTCGCGCTCGTCGCCCTGCATGATCTGGGCAAATTTGCGCCGGTATTCCAGGCGAAGAGTCCGGACCACTGGCCGGAGGCCCTGACGGGGATGGACCCCACAAGGGTCGTACCGTCTCATCACACGGTCGACGGCTACGTTCTCTGGGAGCAGTTGCTATCGGCCAGACTTGCTGAGCGACTGTGGACGGGCGGTCGGCATGTGCTGGACGTGCTTGCCGTGTCCATCTTCGGGCATCACGGTCGTCCGGTGCGTTCGGCAGACGGCACGAAGCGCTCGGTGGAGTCGATCTTCAATTCCGCTGCGCAGGGTGCCGCGGTCGACTGCGCCGAAATGATCGTCGACCTCCTTCTCCCGGCGCCTCTCGGAGCACCGTTGCCGACGAGCGAACAGGCGAGAGTCGCGAGCTGGTGGGTGGCGGGGCTGGTGACGGTGGCCGACTGGGTCGGGTCGAACGAGACATGGTTCGAATACCGGCGACCGGAACTCAACCTCGCCGACTACTGGAAGCACGCGCAGGCATGCGCGGCGCGCGCCGTACTCGACACCGGCATCACTGCTCCGAGGCCGTCGGGGTTGAAGACGTTCGCCGAGTTGACGAACAAACCGGCGCCAACCCCGGCGCAGAAGTGGGCATCCAGGGTGAAGCTGCCTGACGGACCGGTACTCGTGATTCTCGAGGATGTCACCGGCGCCGGGAAGACGGAGGCGGCGCAGATGCTCGTCCATCGACTGATGGCGGACGGTCGTGCGGCCGGCGCCTATTGGGCGATGCCTACACAGGCAACAGCAAACGCGATGTACACGCGCCAGGCGGATGCTGTCGGTGCCCTGTTCGATGCGGTGGTCGACGACGCGCCCCGTCCATCGGTGATCCTGGCCCATGGCCAGACGCGGCTGCACGACCGCTTCCAGTCCACCGTCCTGCGTCGTCCGGAGGCGCGGTTGGAGGCCGCGGCGTCGCCCGAGCCCGGTCTTCCGGCCGCGGCCGCGTGCGCCGCATTCCTCGCCGACAATCGCCGCGCCGCGCTGCTTGCCGACATCGGTGCGGGAACGGTGGACCAGGCGCTTCTGGGTGCACTGCCGAGCCGGTTCAACACCGTCCGATTGTTCGCTATGGCGGACAAGGTACTCGTCTTCGACGAGGCTCACGCATACGACAGCTACATGGGTGTCGAGGCCGAGCAACTCCTCCGTTTCCAGGCGGCGCTCGGCGGGTCGGCGGTCATGCTGTCGGCGACGCTCTCGCTGGATCAGCGGGAGCGGTTCGCGACTGCGTGGATGGAGGGGTTGGCGCTGGGGCGTCGTCGCGTGGCGCCGTTGTTCGGCGGGTCATCGCCGGCGCTCGTGAAGTCCATGCGTTACCCACTGGCCACTGTGGTGTCAGCCGCCGCCGAGCCTGTGAAGGAGCAGGCGATCGCAGCGGCGAAGTGGTCTCGCCGGTCGGTGCCCGTGCGGTTCGTCCGGACCGAGCAGACGGCGCTCGAGCACGTTGTGGAATCCGCCAGACGCGGCGCCGCGGTGGCGTGGGTCCGGAACACAGTGGATGACTGCCTCAACGCAGCAGTCGCCGTTCGCGAGGCAACCGGTAGCGACCCGATTGTCTTCCATGCCCGCTTCGCGCAGTGCGACCGGCAGGAGCGGGAGCGGCAGGTGCTCGAGCTGTTCGGCGAGCATGGGCAGGCTACCGCGCGGCGTGGCGCCATCCTTATCGGATCCCAGGTAATCGAGCAATCGCTCGACCTGGACTTCGATGTGATGGTGAGCGACCTGGCACCCGTGGATCTTCTCATCCAGCGGGTGGGTCGGCTCTGGAGGCATCCACTGAGAAGATCGGAGCGACCGAGAGGGCTCAAGCGGGAACTCGTCGTGCTCTCCCCGCCGACGGACGTCGTACCCGGGAGGGACTGGTTGAGCGCCGTACTACCCCGGACAGGATATGTCTACGGGAATCTGGGCGTGCTCTGGCGAAGTGCGGAGGCGCTCCGCGAGGCGGGCGCGATCGTCACGCCGAAGGGACTGCGTCCGCTCGTCGAAGCGGTCTATGGCTCGAACGAGACGCCCGATGCGCTATTGACTGCTACCCAGGCCGCGGAGGGCAAGGATCTCGGCGATGCGTCGGCGGCGCACCAGGCGACGCTCAACCTGAGCAGTGGCTACACCGGCGACACGACCGGCTGGGTGGACGACATACGGCCATTGACACGTCTTGGCGACGAGCAGACGACCGTGCGACTGGCGAAGCTGCGGCCTGACGGTACCCTGACGCCGTGGGCGACGGTGGACGGCCCGGCATGGAAGGCGTGGGCGCTGTCGGAAGTGAGGCTGAGGGAGTCGAAGGTGCCTTTCGGGTCCGTGGCCGCGCCTGAACATGCGGCGGCGATCGAGGCAGTGCGGGCCGACTGGGGGAAGTTCGAGCAGGAGATTTCTGTCCTGCCGCTGGTCGAGCGAGCGGGCGGGTCGGGGGTGTGGGAGGGAGAGTTGCTGCGGCCGAGGGATGGAAGCGTCATTCGCCTTACGTATTCGAAGGAGCGTGGTGTGGAATCTGGATAAACGTCGATGCCGGAAGATCGCCAGCGAGTGAGCCGACATGGCTGATGCCCGTACCCAACGCTGTCGGCGAGAAGGCGATGGACTGGTGACCGATCGGTTCCCGCTCATCAGGGCGCGACGGATCCAACGCATGACTGTCAGAAGGCAGAATCATTCCGGAGCACAGGACCTATACCATCTTCCCCAGGTTCATGGCGTACAATCTTCTCATCGAAAGTTGGTTGCCCTGGCAGCGTCGCGACGGGTCCACTGAGTATGGCCCTCCCTGGCTGCTCACCGACAGCATTCTCGAGAACCCGATCGTCGCGATTGCTGCACCACGTCCGGACTTTGGCGGCGCGTTACAGGAATTCCTGATCGGTCTTCTGGGCGTCGCACTCCAAGTGGACGATAGTGGCTGGGAGGCCCTCTGGCGCAAGCCTCCGACGCCGAATGAGCTGCGGGCGGCCTTTGATCGCCTCCCCCAGGCGTTTGATCTCGACGGCGATGGCGCCCGATGTTTCCAGGCCTTCCCAGAAGCAGATATCACGGCCGAGGCGCCATTGGGGATCGAGGGACTGCTGGTGGATTCAAAGACCAGCACGCTGTTCGTGAAGAGTGGCCGTTTCGAGCGTATGGGCCGGCCGGCCGCGGCCATGGCTCTGATAACAATGCAGACTTACGCCCCGGAAGGTGGCCGTGGCCACTTCACTTCCCTTCGCGGCGGCGGCCCGCTCACCACGCTCGTGGATCCGCGTACAGACGTGGAGGGGGCGCCAGCCGCGCACGATCTCCCGCTCTGGCAGAAATTGTGGGCAAACGTGGAGACTCTTCAGCAGGCTGCGTCGCGCTCGTCCAGCACGAAATTCAATTCACCGGCCGACGTATTTCCGTGGCTGGCCCCCGTTCGTTCAAGCAACGGCGGGCGCGTGGAGGCTACCGAGTCCAATTCGAGCCCATGGCAGGCGTATTTTGGCCTTCCGCGTCGTATCCGTCTCGACTTCGATGGGCCGGGTCGGTGCGATCTCACCGGATCTGATGACGACGTGACCGTGAGCGCGTTCCGCCTGCGTCCCAATGGGGTGCGCTACGGATCATGGCGACACCCGCTGACTCCTCGTTACCAGAGCCCGGGGAAGGAGATGCTACCCGTCCATGGCCAGCCGGGTGGGATTGGTTGGCGGGACTGGTTGGGGCTGACGTACGGAACAGCCGACGGCAAACGCGAGCCCGCGCTGACCGTCGGGAATTTTGCCCGTCGGGCTGCAAGCCTGCAACTGCGGGAAGTGCGACTGCATTCGTTCGGATACGACACCAAACAGGCGAAGGTGCGCGGTTGGACCGACTCGTCGCAGCCCGTATTCGTCGCAGTCGATAATGATCCCGACCGTCGGACGCTGCTTGCGCAGACCGCTGGCCGGCTCACGGAAGGAGCATCAATCGCTGCATCGATGCTGTTCGGCGAAGTGGGTCGCGCACTCTTTCAGCGGCCGGAAGATTCTCGGGGTGATATCTCCGCCGTCAAGGACGAAATGTGGGCGGCGACGGAGGCCGCGTTCTTCAGGATCATGCGCGCGACCATCGCACCGCACGCAAACGCGGTCACTGTGGACGTGGAATGCCGGCAATTCATCGGAATACTGAAGACGGAGGCACTCCGAATCTTCGATCGATGGTGTCCGGGCGACGCATCCACCCCAACGACCATGCGCCGCGTCGTCACAGCCAGGTACAGCCTTTCCCGAGCACTCGGCGGCTGGACGCCGCTCGGCGAGAAACTCTTCGAAGCGCTCCGCATTCCCCTGCCTGGCGGCGGCCGCGCCGCCAGGAAGGCCAAATCCCGCGCCCGCAAGGAGGCGATCAAGTGACCGAGACACTCTCGATGGCGGCGACACCGCCCGAAGGGAAGACCGCGAAGTCCGGAAGCGGTGCTGGTCCCGTGCTGGATTGGTGGCGCTACTACTGTGATCCGGCCACCGCCGACCCGGGTGTGCGCGCGCAGCTTCGTCGGTGCGACTCGCCCGTCGACGCATCGGCCATCGTCGCCGCAGTGGCTCTCGCTCGCCGGCTTCGTGCGTTCGACGACGACTCCAATGACTGGCGCATCACTGCGGCACTGAATCTTGCCCGCGTCCTGGCTCATGTTCGCGAGCATGTTCCTGGTGCGCCGATGCGTGCCGCCGGCTGGAAATCCTTCGCCGCTGACCGGAAGGAGAGCGATGCTGGCGAGGATCGTCCGCTGCTTTCCGAGGCTCGCTTCCGCCGGCTGCTCACAACGGGTCCCGATGAGGAGCAGGTGGCCGCCTTCGTACGCCTGATCGCCATCCTGGATGGCAGGATCGACGTGGCCGCGCTCGCGACAGACTTCCTGGACTGGAATCACCCGTGGAAGGGCGAGCGGGTCAGGAAGAGATGGGCAGAGGACTACTTCGCTGCGCGCGTCTTCGCGACAGACACCGACACTACCAACACATCGATCAGCAACTCTCCATCTCCCAGTTCCGAGGACCACTCATGACCACCTTCCTGCAGCTCCACTTCCTCACCGCCTACCCGCCGTCGAACCTCAATCGGGATGATACCGGTCGGCCGAAGACCGCCGTCTTCGGCGGGGCGCCGCGGCTCCGCGTATCCTCGCAGAGTCTCAAGCGAGCCTGGCGCACGTCGCCCGTATTCGCTGAGCGACTGGGCGACCATGTAGGCAAGAGAACCCAACGGCTCGGCGACGAGGTGAGAAGCTACCTGGTGGAGAAGGGTATGCCTGAGGATCAGGCGCTCGACATCGCTCGATCGATCGCTGGAGTCTTCGGCAAGATCGAGGACAAGCCGAGTCGCGACAAGAAGGACAGGAAGGGTGCGTCCGAGAAGAAGGAGAAGAATCCGACCTTCATCAAGCAGCTAGCCTTCGTAGCGCCGGAGGAGTTCGAGCGGGCGTACAGAATGGCAGACAGCGCGCTCGCCGGTGAGGACATCGAGCCTGATGCGGACTCGCTGTTGGTGGCCACTGACAGCGCCGCGGATATCGCCATGTTCGGTCGCATGCTGGCCGACAATCCGGCCTTCAATCGCGAGGCGGCGGTGCAGGTGGCACATGCCATAACGACTCACCGCGCAGCGGTGGAGGACGATTACTACGTTGCCGTCGACGACCTCAAGGACAATACGGAGAGGGAGGATGCCGGCACATCGTTCATCGGGGTTCAGGAATATGGCGCCGGCCTGTTCTATCTGTATGCCTGTGTTGACTGTGACCTGCTGGTGAGCAACCTTGGCGGCGACAAGGGACTGGCGCGCGATGCAGTGGCGGCGCTGATCGAGTGCGCGACGATGGTCTCGCCACGTGGCAAGCAGGCCAGCTTCGCATCGCGCGCCCGCGCCTCGTTCGCGCTCGCGGAGCGCGGACCACAGCAGCCCCGAACGCTGGCGGCTGCATTCCTCAGGCCCGTCGCGACCACAGAGGGAGCAGACGATGCTCGTGGCGACATCGCGCGTATCTCGGTCGATCGTCTGCAGATCTTCAGGAAGAACCTGGACGCGGTGTACGGCGACGGTGCGGATGGCACGGCGAGCTTCGACCTGACGGATCCGGAGAGTCCACAGGGGACGCTCGACAACATCGTTGAATTTGCCAGGGAGTCGATCGCGTGAAGGACTTTCTCCTCCTGACTCTATATGCCCCCCTCTCGAGTTGGGGCGACATCGCCGTTGGCGAATTCCGGGGGTCGTGGGATCGTCCGAGTCGCTCCGCCGTGTTGGGATTGGTTGCGGCGGGGCTCGGCCTGGAGCGAGAGAACCAGGCCGCACACGATGCGCTGGATGAGGGGTATGGTGTCGCTGTGAGGGCGGACATGGCGGGTGCTCCACTGGTTGATTACCACACGGCACAGACGGTGGACGCGGCCACGGTGCGCAAGCGGCGGCCGGCGACCCGTGCCGAACTACTGACCACGAGGGACCGCCAGACGATCATCTCGCGGCGAACTTACCGCCAGGACGCGCTGGCGACCGTGGCTCTGTGGGCGCAGGGTGACGCGCGCTGGACACTGGGCGAGCTCCGCGATGCGCTGGCGCGACCCCGGTTTGTCCTGTACGCCGGGCGCAAGGCAAACGTGTTCGGACTGCCTCTGGATCCTCGGGTGGAGCAGGCCGAAACTCTGGCCGATGCGTTGAGGGGGCGTCCGTGGACACTCGCCGCGCTGGAACCGCTCGATACGCGACACATGCGCATACCCACCGCCGAATATGGTCTCGAGGTCTCGCACGACCAGTGCATGGGGTTCGCGTCGGGGTTGCGGCCGCTACGCCGTGACATCCGACGCGACAATGGTGCGCATCGTGCCAGATGGCAGTTCGCCGAGCGAGTGGTTGAAGTCGGTGTGATGCCGGCAGGAGCGGTCGCGTGAACCCGCCCATGTACCTGTCTCGGGCCCGACTACGGCGCGACGTCCCCGCGGCCGCGTTGCGCGCGATTCTCGCGCCCGATGGAGTGGCCGAGCGGGCCGCGACGACGCACAGACTGGTCTGGACACTCTTTGCCGACGGGCCGGAGCGCGAGCGTGACTTCCTCTGGCGGGAGGCTGAACCCGGGCTGTTCTACTGCCTCTCATCACGTAGCCCAGTTGATAGTCACGGCTTGTTCGATGTGGATCCGCCAAAGCCATTCGCCCCGGAGTTGTCGGTCGGAGACCGTCTCGGCTTCGCTCTCCGTGTCAATGCGACCGTGTCTCGCGGCGGCCGTCCGGAGACACCTGAGCAGTCAGGTATCCGTGGCAAGCCGCGTGATATCGTGATGGACGCATTGTACTCAACCCCCCAAGGAGCGAGGGCCGAGCCTCGCAAACGGCTGCTCGTACCGGTGGCGCACGCCTGGCTGGCCGGGCAGGGGAAGAAGCATGGGTTCTCGCTTCCGGATCTCTCGCCGCCGCCTACCCAGGACGATCCTGACGACGTGGATGACGGGCCGTTTCATGTAAGGGGCTATCGGGTACTGAACATTGATCGCGGCCGCAAGGCGAAGGCATTGCGTGCCGGCATTCTGGATCTCGAGGGAGTTCTGGAGGTGCGCGATCCGGAGCTCTTCATCAAGGCGGTGAGGCAGGGATTCGGGCGAGCGAAAGCATTCGGTTGCGGGCTGATGCTTGTGCGTCGGGTCCGACGATGATGCGATGAGCGACGCCCCGTACATTCCGCTCCGGCCAATCGCCATCAAGGATCGATCGGCAATCATCTTCCTCGAGTACGGGATGGTGGACGTCGTGGACGGCGCCTTCGTCCTCGTGGATCGCAAGGGAGTTCGCGTACAGATTCCCGTGGGCGGCCTTGCCTGTCTCATGCTGGAGCCCGGTACTCGCATCAGCCACGCCGCCGTGGTTCTGGCGGCGCGCGTTGGATGTCTGCTCGTGTGGGTCGGCGAGGGAGGGGTGCGGCTCTATGCGGCCGGGCAGCCGGGCGGTGCGCGTGCCGACCGACTGCTGTACCAGGCACAGGCCGCGCTCGATGAATCGGCCCGGCTGCGTGTGGTGCGGGCCATGTACAAGATGCGCTTCGGCGAGGAACCTCCGGCGCGGCGTTCGGTGGATCAACTGCGAGGAATAGAAGGCGCACGCGTACGAACGATGTACCAGCAGTTGGCACGCCTGCATGGCGTCAAATGGGCCAATCGTCGCTATGACCCCGCCGCCTGGGAGGCGGCGGATGTGCCGAACAGGTGTCTGTCGGCGGCCACGGCATGTCTGTATGGACTGGCGGAGGCGGCGATCCTGGCTGCCGGTTATGCGCCGGCTATCGGCTTCCTGCACAGGGGGAAGCCGTTGAGTTTCGTCTACGACATGGCGGACATCTTCAAGTTCGAGACGGTGGTGCCGGCAGCATTCACCGTGGCGGCACGGGTAGAGCGTGGCTCTCACGACGGCATCCCACTCGAGCGTCAGGTACGCATCGCCTGTCGCGACGCCTTTCGCAGGAGCAATCTGCTGGAGCGGATAATCCCGACGATCGGCGAACTCCTAGCGGCGAGCGGTGTGGTACCACCCACCGAGGCGCCGGAAGGCCAGCCTCCGGCTCTCCCCACACCGACGTCGGGCGATGCTGGTCATCGTGGTTGAGAACGCGCCCCCGCGATTGCGTGGGCGCCTGGCGTTGTGGTTGGCGGAGATCCGTGCTGGGGTGTATGTGGGCGTCTACTCGGCGCGCACGCGCGAGCGAATCTGGGGTGAGGTGGTGTCGCTGCTCGGTAGTGGATCCGCCGCAATTGCCTGGTCGGCGCCGACCGATTCAGGATTCGCCTTCGACACAGCGGGACCGAACCGACGAGAGCCGATTGACTTCGACGGGCTGACGCTGGTGCAGTTCTCGCCTCCGTCTGAGGCCGATGACAGGGATCGAGCTCCAGGATTCATGAGCGAGCCGGTGGAGCCTCCGGTTGGGGCTGACGGCGGCGGCGATCCGGTCGAAACGGCGTAGGCCGGCGCGACCCGTTTTCATCGGTAGGAGTTTCGAGCTAGTGGTAACTCGTTGGTGGGTGATGTTTTACCGCTAAGAGCGTTCCCCGCACACGCGGGGATGAACCGACTGCGCGCCGAGGTGGACGAGCTATGGGAACGCGTTCCCCGCACACGCGGGGATGAACCGGCAGCGCGCCACCGTGCGATCGATGCGCGCCGGCGTTCCCCGCACACGCGGGGATGAACCGAGTGGCCGCTCAACCCGTACCGGCGTGAGGTCGCGTTCCCCGCACACGCGGGGATGAACCGAGGACGGCACGTCGCGCAGTTGGCGGGTGGCGGCGTTCCCCGCACACGCGGGGATGAACCGTCCACGCCGTGATACGGGCCGTCCCAATCAGGGCGTTCCCCGCACACGCGGGGATGAACCGCGGCACGCGCTTCTGCGTTCCGGCCGACAGTGGCGTTCCCCGCACACGCGGGGATGAACCGGCGGGCGAGGACCAGCGGCGCCGCTACGACGAGCGTTCCCCGCACACGCGGGGATGAACCGGCGGCGCAGTTTTCTTCCAATGAGGGGGAGGGGCGTTCCCCGCACACGCGGGGATGAACCGGCCATCAGTCCACCTCCGAGCCGACGGCCATAGCGTTCCCCGCACACGCGGGGATGAACCGTGATCGACCGTGAGGTCCTTCTGACTGCGGCAGCGTTCCCCGCACACGCGGGGATGAACCGGCCCTTGTTGTGGCCGCGCATCCAGAGTTCAGGCGTTCCCCGCACACGCGGGGATGAACCGTACGACTCGATGCGGTGCGCGAACGGCGTCAGGCGTTCCCCGCACACGCGGGGATGAACCGCCGTCAGCGTCCAGCTTCCACTCGCGGATGAAGCGTTCCCCGCACACGCGGGGATGAACCGGATGCTCCCGCGTCGTCCAAGCCGCAGCTCGAGCGTTCCCCGCACACGCGGGGATGAACCGGCGGTGACCACAGGGGTGCTCAACCTGGACCCGCGTTCCCCGCACACGCGGGGATGAACCGTGCGCAGCGCGCCCTTCGGTATGCCTCGTTACGCGTTCCCCGCACACGCGGGGATGAACCGCCGCG
>JACDJB010000223.1_pt1 | contig 72607 bp, 72 predicted proteins | sample 7454121 | NCBI WGS metagenome assembly JACDJB01 (sample SAMN14253290, study PRJNA609438) | sludge metagenome | isolation source: sludge after 25d culture with pyrite | collected 2018-12-20 | reverse complement strand
CTCACCCGTCCGCCGCTAAGCTTTGGAAGCAAGCTTCCTCTACTTCGCTCGACTTGCATGTATTAGGCACGCCGCCAGCGTTCGTCCTGAGCCAGGATCAAACTCTCCAATAAAGGATGCTAAAAGCATCTATATTAAAAAACGTTTGAATAGCTCAATTTGATTGTTCATTGTTTAAATGACGGGATGGTCATTTAAAAATTACGCTTGGCTTGTTTGCTTTGCTACTGTTTAGTTTTCAAGGAACTTTTTACTTTAAAATCTTAATTTCTCTTTGTCGCTATCGTAGCGGCGACGTTTATTAATATAGCATAGATTGAAAACTTTCGTCAAGCATTTTTGTGTGTTTTCTGTTGGAAATTATTTTGCTTGTTCGTGACTTCAATTTTTGCTACGAAGATAAAGGTAACATGATTTTCAGAAATTCACAAGCATTAATTTATCCCAAAAAAGAAAAAGCATCTGCTAGAAAACCACAGATGCTTTTCAATCAATTATATGAATTATTCATGTAGCGTTCTCATATGAGGGAATAAGAGCACATCGCGAATCGATGGTGAATCCGTGAGAAGCATCACGAGACGATCCACACCAATTCCGAGACCTCCCGTTGGCGGCATCCCGACTTCTAATGCCTCAACAAAATCCTCATCCATCATATGTGCCTCATCATTTCCTTGCTCACGTTCTTCTAGTTGGGCTAAAAAGCGCTCGCGTTGATCAATCGGATCACTTAGTTCGGTAAATGCATTCGCATGCTCCCGTGCTACGATAAACAGTTCAAAACGATCAGTAAACCGTGGATCTTCTTCATTTTTACGCGCTAGTGGCGATACATCTACTGGATGCCCATAAACAAAGGTCGGTTGGATTAATGTTTCCTCTACCTTTTGTTCAAAGAACTCATTCACGATATGACCAAATTTCATACTTGGCTCAACGGTTACCTTATGTTCCTTTGCAAGCGCATGTGCTTCTTCATCACTCATTTGCTGCCAAAAGTCTACACCTGTAGCCTCTCGCACCAAATCAACCATATGTGCACGCTTCCACTTAGGCGTGAGGTCTATCTGCTGTCCTTGATACTTAATTACAGTCGATCCTCTCACCGTCTCGGCAATAGAAGCAATTAGATTCTCAGTTAAAGACATGATATCTTGGAAATCGGCGTAAGCCTCATACAATTCAATCATTGTAAATTCAGGATTGTGACGTGTAGAAACCCCTTCATTACGGTACACTCGTCCAACTTCGTATACCTTCTCCATGCCACCTACAATGAGGCGTTTCAAATGAAGCTCAATCGCAATACGCATATACATCTGCATATCTAAAGCGTTATGGTGCGTAATAAACGGTTTAGCCGTTGCTCCACCTGCTATAGCATGCAATGTAGGAGTTTCAACCTCGATATATCCTCGCTCGTCGAGATAACGCCGCATTGCACTAATAATCTTACTACGTGTTACAAATGTCTCCATTACATCTGGATTCACAATAAGATCTAGATAACGTTTACGATAACGGATCTCTACATCCTTTAACCCATGGAACTTTTCCGGTAAAGGACGGAGTGACTTGGTTAAAAGTCGAACATCAGTTGCTCGAATTGTTAAATCCCCTGTCTTTGTTTTAAAAACTTTACCTGTTACACCAATAATATCACCAAGATCGCAAAGATCGAACACTTCGTATTGGTGTTCTCCCACTCGGTCTTCACGTACATAAATTTGAATGCGTCCGGAAAAGTCTTGAATATGAGCAAAGCTCGCCTTTCCTTGTCCGCGCTTTGCCATCATTCTTCCTGCAATTCGTACTTCATGTTCGGCCTGATCTAGCTCTTCCTTACTAAGGTGGTCGAACTGAGCGATAATCTCTTTTGCCCAGTGAGTACGTTCGTATTTTTTCCCGAAAGGATCAACACCCAATTCACGTAAAGTGACGAGTTTCTCCCTACGGACAGCTTCCAGTTCGTTTAATTCCACCTCTTGAGACATACAACCCACTCCTACATTATATCGAAAAGTTTTCTATAGAATTCCTTTATTTTTGGATGTCGATAATCTCATACTGCAAAACACCCGCTGGCACATTTACATCTACCACAGTTCCCTTTGATTTACCCAATAATGCTTCTCCTACAGGAGATTCATTAGAAATCCGATTTTCTAGAGGATCAGATTCAGCAGAGCCGACAATCGTATACTCAATCTCCTCACCAAACTCTAGATCCTTTACAATTACGGTAGAGCCAATACTTACGGTATCTGTATTGACCTCATCATCTGAGATAACACGTGCATTACGTAGCATCTTCTCTAAAGTAATAATGCGCCCTTCAATAAATGCCTGCTCATTTTTCGCATCTTCATATTCTGAGTTTTCGCTTAAATCGCCATAACCAATCGCAATCTTAATACGCTCAGCCACTTCTTTACGTTTAACGGATTTCAGGTTATCTAATTCCTCCTCAAGTTTTTGTAAACCTGAAGGAGTTAGAATTACTTCTTTTTCTGTCATCACAGATTCCCCCGTTTAGTTGAATTTTCTAGGATTTATATGTAATCACTGTTGTCCTTATGTGTATGAACTTTTGTAGATATAGTGCTTACAAAATTCTGAACTGCCAACATATAGTATGGTTGGCAGTATTGAATCGTATTATATGGAATTTACACTTCCTTGTCAATTGACCAAAAGCTTGAATATTTCATCTTATTACAATTTAATGGTTATACACTTCTTGCTCTAGTCCTTCAACAAAATCATAGAGTACTTGGCTCATTCCATCAGCTGTTGTTTCTTTATTTATGAATTCCTTTACTTTTGCTGAACCACGTAATCCTTTGACATACCATGCTGCATGCTTGCGCATTTCAGCTACACCCGTTCTTTCTCCTTTGAGACGAATTAATCGCTCCATATGTTGAATCGCTACGTCAATTTTTTCACGTGCAGTAGGCTCAGGCAACAGTTCACCAGTTGTTAAGTAATGAACGGTACGATAAAGCATCCACGGATTCCCTAGTGCAGCACGACCGATCATCACTCCATCAACTCCTGTTTCATCGAGCATGCGCTTGGCATCCTCAGGAGTAGCGATATCTCCATTACCAATTACCGGAATCTTTACTGCGTTCTTTACTTGGCGGATGATTTCCCAATTGGCATGTCCTTCATACATCTGCATACGCGTGCGACCATGGACCGCCACAGCTTGTCCTCCTGCACGTTCCACTGCCTGTGCATTTTCAATTGCGAATATATGATCCTCATCCCAGCCTGTTCGCATTTTGACGGTTACCGGTTTTTTAACAGCTTCAACAACAGCAGACACCATTTCTTCAATTTTTTTGGGCTCTAAAAGCCATTTAGAGCCTGCATCTACCTTGGTAATTTTAGGAGCAGGGCATCCCATATTAATATCGATAATGTCAGCATTTGTATTCTGATCTACGTATTTCGCCGCAGCTACTAATGATTCCTTGTCCCCTCCAAAAATTTGCAGACTAAGTGGTTTTTCTTGTTCGTCAACATAGAGCATCTCCAGCGTTTTCTCATTTCCCATTAAAATCGCCTTATCGCTCACCATTTCTGCACATACTAAGCCAGCACCAAATTGCTTGGCAATGAGGCGAAAAGCAGGGTTGCATACACCTGCCATCGGGGCAAGTACCACATTGTTTTTCATTGTGATGTCGCCTATTTTCAGCATTTTTACGCTCCTATCTTACACCTAAAACTTCGATTAGCATTGTATCAATTTTTTTCAAATAAATCCAGTTTATAGACACCTTTTAGTGGTATGTCTGCGAGCAGTTCTTTATTCTCCTTTTTTATTACAGGATGACTAAATTCGGCAGCAATCTCCACAAGCGGAACCAATACGAAGCTACGTTCCTGTAAGCGTGGATGCGGGAGAGTTAGGTTCTTCTCTAAAAGCACCAAATCATCATAATATAGAAGATCGAGATCTACTGTACGCGGTCCATTAACTATGGCGCGAACACGCCCTAGCATCTGCTCAATCTCTAAACATAGCTGCATGACCTCCATGGCACTTAAGCTTGTAGCAACCTCAATCACCATATTATAAAAAGCCTCTTGGTCTACATATCCAACCGGCTCCGTCTCATAGATAGAGGAAAGAGAACGCACTTCTATCTGAGGATGCTGTGAAAGGAATAAGATCGCCTTCCCTAAATACGCTAGGCGATCACCTACATTTGAACCTAGAGCAATATATACATTACTTTTCAAGGTCGCACCGCCTCATCCTCATTTCTACTCCAACGTTCTCATAATGCCCCGGAATCGGAGGGTCGGGTTTTATTACACGTACCATTACTTCTTCAATCTGAGAGAATTGGGCAAAAATCGCAGTGAAAATCCTATGCGCCAAGCGCTCCAACAGCTTTACGTGCGACTCTTGCTCCATGATCATACGGATCAGTTGATACAGATCTGCATAGCTGATCGTATCCTCTAATTCATCACTCTCTCCCGCAAGGCTTAAGTCAAGGCTGCATTCCAAATCTACACGAAAGCGTTGTCCTAATTGATTTTCTGCTGCAAACACACCGTGATACCCGTAAAATTCCATGCCCGATAAAAATATTTTATCCATGATCTCTACCTCTTCTAATTATAGCATCGGTCATACGCACCGCTCGCGAGACCGCTTCTATGTCATGAACGCGGACTATATCCACGCCTTTTTGCACACCTACTAGCGCTGTAGCGATCGTTCCTTCAATACGTTCCTCAACAGGAAGATCAAGCGTCTTACCAATAAAGCCTTTGCGTGATGTACCTAACAGTATGGGCAAACCTAACGACTGAAATGCCTCCAGCTCACGCATTACCGCTAGATTATGATCATAATCCTTGGCAAAGCCGATACCTGGGTCAATGAGTAGCTGCTCACGCTTGCAGCCCGCCTCTAGGGCTAGTGTTATCGATTCACGTAAATCACTGATCATATCGGGTATGAGATCTCTATAGTTACGATCCGCTCGATTATGCATCAGGATAATTGGTGCACCCGTTCTTGCTGCAACATGAGCAATCTCCGGTTCTGCTTTTGCTCCCCATACATCATTGATAATATGAGCACCCGAAGCAATCGCTTCTCGTGCCACCTCTGCCTTATATGTATCGATCGAGATTGGAACATCGATCTCTTGTGAGAGAGCTTTGATGATCGGAATCACGCGCCGTAGCTCCTCCTCTAAGCTGACAGGGACCGAACCTGGCCGTGTCGATTCACCACCGAGATCAATAATGTCCGCACCCGCAGCGATCATTTCCTTGGCATGTCGAATCGCTTCTTCTAGTTCATCATATCGACCGCCATCTGAGAATGAGTCTGGAGTCACATTTAATATACCCATCACAATCGTTCGCTCTCCTAAAGCAAGAGAGGGAGCACCATGCGGTAAAGAAAGCTCCGTAATGCGACTTATTTTATGATCATACTGACGTAATAGCTCCTCTAATTCACGTGCGAGTGTTTTTAGACCGAATGGTTGAACCTTTAGCTTAATCATTAATTCACGTAGCTGTCTACGTGTTGCCATCATGATCGCATTCGTCTTTTCTATAGAGAGCCCGGCCACTCCACGATGGAGAGCTACATCTCCACCACGAGAGAGTAGCTCTTGCTTCAATATATTCGCTGCTTTTAATGATAGATTTTCGACATGAATGAGCATATGCTCCCCTTTAGGAGCCATGAGTTTTACTCCGCCGGGATCACTCCCTACCTTATTTATAAACGCAGTCAGTTCAGCTTGGCTCTTTGGTGATATACGATATAAATTGTAACGACTCATTTTTGGTTACTCCTTTATCCTGGGATTTTTGCTCATAAAAATCCCCTCTCATCGTTCAATGCTTTCTTTCCATTGAACAACAAGAGGGTGTGTGAGTCAATATTATAGCTAAAACAAGTTGTAGTTAGTTTTCTAAATTGAACATCGGCGTTGATAAGTACCGCTCCCCATAGCTCGGGGCAATCACTACTACCTTCTTGCCTTTGCCCAATTTACGAGCGATATCTAGGCTTGCGTGAACAGCTGCTCCTGTAGAAATACCGACGAGAATGCCTTCTTCACGCGCAATCCGACGACCCATTTCAAATGCGGCATCATTGCTTACTTGCAAAATTTCATCGTAAATCTGTGTATTTAATATTTCGGGTACAAAGCCCGCTCCAATTCCTTGGATCTTGTGCGGCCCTGGGTTGCCACCAGACAATACCGGTGAATCCTGAGGCTCAACTGCATAAATCTTGATCTCTGGAAACGCCTCTTTAAGTACCTCACCAGCCCCAGTAATGGTACCACCAGTTCCGATCCCTGCAATAAAAGCATCAAGACCACCGATTGCCTTCCCCTGTTCAACCAACTCAGGACCTGTTGTTTCTTGGTGGATTTTGGGGTTTGCAGGATTTTTAAATTGTTGAGGTACATAGTAGTTGGGATTATCCACTGCCATTTCCTCAGCCTTTGCGATTGCACCCTTCATCCCTTGGGCACCCGGCGTAAGCACCAATTCTGCTCCGAATGCACGCAAGAGATTGCGGCGCTCAATACTCATCGTATCCGGCATCACCAAAATCGCTTTATAGCCTTTAGCGGCGGCTACCATCGCTAGACCAATACCTGTATTGCCACTGGTTGGTTCAATGATGACCATTCCCTGCTTTAAACGTCCTGATGATTCTGCTTCCTCAATCATCGCTAAGGCAATGCGGTCCTTTACACTACTTCCAGGATTATAAAACTCGAGCTTCAAATATATATCTGCCATTTCTTCATCTACTACACGATTCAGTTTAACGATTGGAGTATTTCCGACCATCTCTAGAATAGAATTATAGATCTGCATTGCTCATCCCTCCTCAAATACCAAGTAAATTAATTGGTTTTATAGGAATTAATTTATCAGAGGAGAATCTCTATGTCAATGGCTAACTATTGAAACATTTTATTGATCTTGACTCCTTTATCCTTTCTCAGCTTATACAATACTTCAGGTAGTGATTCCACTTGACGAAGTGCGAGATCCCGTCGAATTATTTCTTTTACTGAACGATACGGTTCTATTTTTTGTTCTCTTTTTTCTTCTACTTTAATAACAGCATAGCCCGTAAAAATGGCTATCGGTTTACTGATCTCATTAAGTGGCAGGTCAGTTGCAACCTCTAATACTTCCACCTCTACACTCGGGTCTTCGTAGGTTACCCAACCGAGATCACCGCCATTCCCTGCGCTAAATGGATCCGTCGATTGCTCAATTGCGATTGCCGCAAAATCTGCACCATCATGTAGCTCTTTGATAATCTGAGTTGCTTCATCCTTAGTATCAACGATAATCTGATGAAGATGAATGGACGCTCTTTCTGTAAACAGGTCTAGATTATCCTGATAATACGCCTCAATTTCTGCATCCGAAACGACCACATCATGGATGGCAATTTCTTCGAGCATTAAATTAAAGCGAATATCCTGCTTGAGCTCATCAAGCGAACCACCGATTGCCTCTAAAAACTCCACATCCGTGCCAAATCCATGTTTCATCCATTCAAGCTCTTGCTGAATTTGCTTATCGCTTACTAGTATTCCCAATTCCTCTGTAGCTTGCGATACTACAGCTTGGTTAATCAATTGATCCAATACTTCGTGACCATATTCACTTTTTAACACCTCAAACCACTCCGAGAAAGGAATGTCTTGATCCCCAATCTTGGCGACAATCTCATCCTGACTCTTTTGCCAAAACAATACCCCACCGACAGTGATTAAACCTACGATAATAAATAGGCTGACAATTCCCCAAATCCTCCAAAACGAGTTCATCTCTCCCCATCCCCCCTTACAGAGCCTTTATCATCTTTTCAATTTCTACTAATGGTATTTGATAACGTTCCTTACAAAAATGACATTCGACCTCAGGAATATCCCCTTTGGCGAAAATATCCTCAAGCTCCGCACGCCCTAGACTCGTTAACGCTCCTTTGGCGCGATCTAGAGAACACCCGCAATGAAAGACGACCTCCATATGATCCAAAATGTGAGGAGCTTCACCCAATACTTGCTCAAGCATCTCCTCTGGTGTTAGATTCTCTTGAATCATTTTGGAAATTGGTGGAATCGAAGCAATTTGTTTTTCTAGGCGGGAGATGACTTCCTCATCTGCCATCGGCAAAAGCTGAATGATGAATCCACCGGCAGCAATTACCGTTTTTTCTGGGGCTACCAACACACCTACACCTACTGCTGAAGGTGTCTGCTCAGAAGTTGCAAAATAATATGTAAAATCTTCACCTAATTCTCCAGAGATAATCGGAGAGCTTCCATGGTAGGGCTCCTTCATGCCTAAATCCTTGGTTACATATAAATAACCTTCACGTCCAACCGCTCGTGCAACATCTAATTTACCTTGATCATTAAGCGGAAAGTCGACATGCGGATTCGTAACAAAGCCTCTCACCTGTCCATGTGCATTCGCGTCAACAACGATCTGCCCAAGCGGCCCATCACCCTTCACCTGAATCGTGAGGCGATCCTCTCCTTTAAGCATCGCTCCCATCATCGTACCTGCACTAATCGCTCTGCCAAGAGCTGCACTTGCTGTTGGCCATGTATCTAGTCGTTCTTGTATTTCTTGCACCACTCCTGTACTTCGAATGGCAAATGCACGTACCCGACCTTCATATGCTGTTGCTCTTACAATATAGTCCTTCATCTATATGATCCTTTCTTGTTTACTTATTTCGTTCGTAGATGATCCGTAATCCCTTCAATGTCAGATCATTGTCAACAATATCGATCGTACTAGAATCTTGACTGATATAATCTGCAAGACCACCTGTCGCAATGACCTTAGGCTCTGTTCTGAATTGTTGTTTCATTCGAATGACGAGTCCATCAATTAAACCAATATAACCATAATAAAGGCCTGACTGCATCGCCATTACCGTATTACGTCCAACCACTGATTCTGGCTTTGAGAACTCCACCTTAGGTAGCTTAGCAGCATTTTGATAAAGTGCCTCCATCGATATATTGATCCCTGGACTGATCGCACCACTTAAGTAAACCCCTTCTTCATTAATGACGCAAAAGGTGGTCGCTGTACCTAAATCGACAATAATGAGTGGCGCACCATACTCAGCAATAGCAGCAACAGCATTGACGATACGGTCTGCTCCTACCTCTTTGGGGTTATCTACCTTTATATTAAGCCCAGTTTTGATCCCAGGCCCTACAATAAGTGGTTTTCGTTTAAAATACTTTAGCACCATGCGCTCAAGCGAATACATAATCGGCGGCACTACACTTGAGATAAGCACATCCTCTATATCATCTATGATAATGCCTTCATCACGTAAAAACATTTTGAGCAATGTGCCATACTCATCCTCAGTCTTGTTACGACTCGTCGATAAACGCCATTGATGAAGTAGATTCTTGTCTTTATAGATTCCAATTACTACATTGGTATTCCCTACATCCATGACCAATAACACGTATGAACCCCTCCAATAGTACAACCTAAAATATCTATTATATGTAGCTTACTTCACTCGCCCTTTTTCTAGCAAGAGAAAGGAGCAAAATAACGAAATGGTAATTCCTAAGTATTTCACTTCTAAATAGAAAAAGATGGCGATACGCCATCTCAATCTATATTACTCGTGTTTATTAGTATCGTCGTTTCTATTACCATCCTGGTCTGGATCGATTTCATCTTCTTTTAGAATCGTTTCCTCTTTAGGTGTTTCTTCCTTTTGATTCTCAACAGATTCACTACTCTTTTTATTCTCTTCTTCTTTTACGATAACTCGAACACTCGTAGGTGATTCTTCTATTACTTCGATCAAGCCATCCTCTGTTCGACCATCCTCAATTAATTGCTTAATTTGAGCGTTGTTGAGTGTTTCGATCTTAAGCAGAGTTTGTGCAATCGTTTCTAGCTTTAAACGTTTTTCCGTTAAGAGGTTCTTCGTACGTTCATACTGCTCGAGGATAATGCGCTGTACCTCTAAATCAATCTCATAAGCAATCGCATCACTATAATTTTGCTCATGCCCAATATCTCGTCCTAAAAATACCTCACCTTGTCTACGTCCAAACTGCAAAGGTCCGAGCTTTTCACTCATACCGAATTCCATCACCATACGACGAGCAATCCCAGTTGCTTGTTGGAAATCATTATAGGCTCCTGTACTGACATCACCAAAAATAATTTCTTCTGAAACGCGACCGGCAAGCGCTACAGCAATTCGATCGAGAAGATAGTTTTTGGTATGCATCGTAACTTCTTCCTTAGGTAGAGGAACCATATATCCTCCCGCAGATCCACGTGGTACCACCGTAACCTTGTGTACCAAATCGCCATGCTCAACAAAGAATCCTGCGATGACATGCCCGGACTCATGGTAAGCAACGAGGCGCTTTTCTTTTTCATTTACAAGGCGACTCGTTTTGGCTGGGCCTGCAATGACACGGTCAATCGCTTCATCGATCTCTACCATGCCGATATTCTTTCTGTTACGACGTGCTGCAAGCAAAGCGGCTTCATTTAAAAGATTCTCTAGATCTGCGCCCGTAAAACCTGGTACTCGACGTGCCACAACATTAAGATCCACATCATCTGCCAACGGTTTGTTACGTGCGTGGACTTTAAGTACTGCTTCACGACCTCTCATATCAGGGCGATCGACGGTAATTTGACGGTCAAAACGACCTGGCCTTAATAAAGCAGGGTCTAGAATATCTGGACGGTTAGTTGCTGCGATGATGATAATTCCTTCATGCGCACTAAAACCATCCATCTCAACGAGCAATTGGTTTAGCGTTTGTTCACGCTCATCATGACCGCCACCAAGCCCAGCACCACGCTGACGGCCGACGGCATCAATCTCATCGATAAATATAATACAAGGAGCATTCTTCTTCGCATTCTCGAACAAGTCACGAACACGAGAAGCACCTACCCCAACAAACATTTCCACAAAGTCAGAACCACTAATGGTAAAGAAAGGAACACCAGCCTCTCCCGCTACTGCACGAGCAAGCAAGGTTTTACCCGTTCCGGGCGGTCCAGATAATAACACCCCTTTAGGAATTCGTGCTCCAAGAGCAGCAAATTTGCGTGGATCCTTAAGGAATTCAACAACTTCAACCAATTCCTCTTTTTCCTCATCAGCGCCAGCCACATCTTTAAATGTTACCTTTTTCTTCTCATCGGTGTACAGACGCGCTCGGCTCTTGCCGAAATTCATTACTTTGCCACCGCCACCTTGTGCTTGGTTGAGCAAGAAGAAAAATAGGATAAAGATAATAATAAATGGAATGATTGATGTAAAGAAGGTTACCCATAGTGATCCTTCTTTTTGAGGAAGGAAATTAACCTCCATTCCCGTCAAGCCCGATTGCTCTCGAATCTCATCGATTGCTCCAGGCGATGTTATAGGAATGCGCGTCTTAAAGAACTCCTCCTTAGTAGGAGCCGATTTAAACATACCTTCTATGTAATAGGTGCCTCCATCGGGTCGAAGATTCATCTTGTCGATTTGCCCACTAAGTAAACTACTACGAAATTCATTATATGGGATTTCAGTTGATTTGGTCTCTTTACCCGCCACAAACTGGACAATTCCAACCGCCACTAAAATAATAAGCAAATAAAAACCAGTATGACGAAAAAATCGATTCATGCCCTACCTCCTCTCTGTATAAAAACACTTTAACTATTTTATCATAGCGATTTTACGTGTACAACTTAAGGATACACTTTCAAAAATTTCTACACGTAAACCTATGCGTCGGCATACACCTTTGGCTTAAGTACTCCTACATACGGCAAATTACGATACCGCTCTGCATAATCTAGACCATATCCAACGACAAACTCATCAGGTACGGTAAATCCAGCATAATCTGGCTTTAAATCAACACTTCTACGTGCTGGCTTGTCGAGTAATGTGACAACCTTGAGTGATTTTGGATTTCTTCTCCTCAAGATATCAGCGAGGTAGCTTAAGGTAAGCCCAGTATCAATAATATCCTCAATAATGATGAGATGCCTTCCTTCAATAATACCATCTAGATCCTTGATGATCTTCACTACTCCTGATGAGCGCGTAGCTGCACCATAGCTGGATACGACCATAAAATCCAACTCCAAATAAATGTCCATCCGTTTGACCAAATCGGCCATAAAGGGTACTGCCCCTTTGAGGACACCAACAATGAGCGGGTTTTTATCTCGGTATTCCTCACTCAACGCAGCTGCAAGCTCCATTACACGATTTTGGATCTGTTCTTCGGTTACTAGAATTTCTTTAATATCATCTTCAATATGTGCCATAGATCCGTAGCTTACTCCTCTCTATTTGTTTCACAGGTTTTCAAAGCTAAAACGAAGATATCTTTTTGTTTCCCGATCGTACTCACCATAGGAGGATTTGCGAACACCAACGATCCAGAGCAGCTCTTCTCCTGCAAATAGCAGTGGAATCGTGTCACGATCCTCCCTAGGAATTTTGTTATCAATAAATATATCTTTCACCTTTTTATGCCCACCTAATCCTCTTATCCAGATACGATCCCCTTTCTTACGTGTGCGTAAGAGAAGCTGTTGAGAAACACGATCATAATCAAAATAAACGATTGTCTCACTTTCCTGCTCCTCGATCGTAGTAGTAATCGAGCAGGTAAGACGCCCCTTTGCTTGAGGGATTAGAATCGTTGCAGGAGCCGTAAATAAACAGTGAAATGGATCACTAATCGACTCTAAAAGCTGCCTTTTAAATAGAGCCTCGCCATAGCGTACATAAACGCGAAGCGACCAAGGTAAATCCCATTGACGCGGTTCATCCTGCTGAAATAGGTTGCGCAATGCTTCAATATGTAAAAAGGGAACTTCTTCTTCATTATTGCTTAAGTAATTACATATTAGTTTAATTACTCTTCTTTGTAAAGAATGAGGGATTGAGTGAAAAGCGGATAACGAGAGCTTAATCTCATCCTCATCTGTTCTTTTGCTAACATCCGTAATTCGAATAAATTGCTCTTGTGCTTGTCGTAACAGTTCATCTTCATCCTCTTCTAGCATACGAGCTAAAGAAAGGATCGATGATGAGAAATTTGAATTGTACAGCTGTAATTCTGGAAGCAGCTCAAGTCGTATACGATTGCGCGTATAGTCGGTTTTTAAATTACTACTATCTATACGCGAGGGCAAGTTATGGAGTTTCAAATATGTAAGAATTTGCTCTTTTGTAAGATCCAAAAATGGGCGAATACCGATTACATTAGTTGATAACGAGCGTTGATATGGCATACCTATTAAGCCTGACGTACCCGTCCCTCTTAGTAGGCGCATCAGGATCGTTTCCACTTGATCATCACTATGATGAGCTAATGCAATTCGACCTGCATCAATCTGCTCTGCCTTCTCCACCAAGAAACGATAGCGATACTCACGTGAAATCATCTGTAGATTGATACCCCCTGCCTCTACTGCTTGCTTGAGGTTCACCTTTTGCTGGTAGTAAGGAATCTCCCACCGACGACAAAGAGCAGCTACAAACGCCTCGTCCTCATCGGATTCAAGATCTCGAAACCCATGATTAAAATGAGCACAAGCGAGTTTGATTTGTAATGTCTCTCGATGTGTATAGAGCCAATGCAAGAGCGCTACAGAATCAGGTCCCCCTGAAACCGCAACTAACACATGATCTCCAGGCTCAAGCAATTGATACCTTGCAATTGTATCCCTTATAGTATCCTGCACCGCTAAAATCTCCTTAGACCAAGTTAAGCAGAAAAACCCAAAGAACTAGCCTCGGGTTTATTACTATTTTCATTATATCCTACTTGCTAACATTTTCACTAATAAGAAAAGCTATCCTTTCCGGACTAACTATCGCGCTTTTTTGCCACGCTCGATTTTGGGTACATCAGGCAAAGGAATGGTTGCCCATTTTGGCTTAAAAGGATCAATTCTAGCCACCACTACCGTCATATCATCAGGTATCTGATAATGGAGGCCACGTATGACTTGCTCAAGAATGAGATCGGCTACCTCCTGTGGGTTTTCGGTCTCGATGTCGCGAATGATTCGCTTCAGCCATTGATCTCGATTCTCTACTTCTATTCCAGCCTCGTAAATCCCATCTGTAATCATAATTAATAAATCCCCTGCTTTAAGATTTTCTGAGACAACATCAACATCAATATCCTCCAAAATCCCGATCGGGAGATTACTTGCACTCACAGAAGTAACATATGAACCCCGTTTAATAAAGCTAGGTGCTGAACCGATCTTGAGAAATTTGGTGTCAGCATCATGCAGATCAACAAGAGCGAGATCAACCGTTGCAAAAATTTCATCTGTTGAACGTAAGGATAGCACCGTATTTACTGTTTTGATCGCCAGTCCTTCATCGAGACCCGATTGCAAAATTTGTTGCAAGAGATTGATTGTCGCACTGCTTTCGGTAAAGGCTCGTGTACCATTTCCCATACCATCGCTGATCGCAACGGCGTACTTCCCATTACCAAGATCGAGAGTCGCATAAGAATCGCCACAGACTAATCCGCCTCCCTTGGCAGCCTGTGCAACACCGATCTCCACATCAAATGTGTTGCCTGAAACGAGATGCATCTTACAGCTTCCTTCATTCAAACCACAGCCCTTTGGAGAGACCACAATATTTTCACCCAAGATCTCTGAAAGCATAGGCGCTATGATCTTCTCGCACTCTTGTCTGCCCGAACAGGTAGGATGAATGATCCGGATATCTACTTTACCATGGGTCAAATCCGTAATCTCTACACTCTGAATCTTAAGTCCAAGACTCGAGAGGGCGGTCATTACCTGCTCCTCCTGTGAAGTTAATATGTCACTCTCTTTACTAATTTCCTGCGAGAAATCGAGCATTACCTTGGCAACGCCAAAGAGCTGGTCTGCTACGAGTAAGCGTGCCTCTTTTACCTTGTGATTCAGCTTTTGGAGCTGCTTTCGACGCTCATGCTCTTCAGTCATTACAACGACAAGCTTATCGATACGGACACAAGTGCTACGCCATTCGGAAGAGAGAAGACTCTTTTTGATTTCATTCTGCTGATCGAGCTGGCGCATCATATCCTTCATATGATGATACGTGTAATCAAATTGTTTCGTCCAACATTGTTCCTTTTTCCAACAGCGTTGACATGTCTGATCCGTTACTTCACTCAAGAAATAATCCGTTTTTACGGTCTCTAAGTTTTCGGGAGTCATCGTTGTCTGCATGAAGCTTCTGGACAGCTGGCGGAACAGATCTGAAAATTGCAGTACCTTTTCTGCTGTTACGTTGCGTATTCGACGAAAATACTCTTGCTGACTTTTTTGGTGCTCCTTCGTCCATGGAATATATTTGGCTAACTCCGAAATTACCACTCTTGGTGTCAATAAAAATAGGAGGATCGAAACCAATGTTTCAATAGTCGATGTCCACATCTGCAATCGTTCCCCAGTATAGACAGTTAGGATCGACGTGCCCATCAATAGACCTAGGCTAACCCCCATCTTCTTCCCATCACGGAATAACCCTGCCAGTAGTCCAGAGAACCCCAATAAACTCATCTGAGACAACGCCTCTACATTGGCTAGACTTAAGATCAATCCTGTAATCACACCGACAGTTGCTCCAATCGCACCACCACCAACAAGTGCTAACAAGAGAATGAGATAACGAGATAATATATGCTCCACGGAAAATTCATTAATAAACCAGCCTACTGTACCTGTCATTACAGATGCAAAAAGGATTAACAAGCAAATAATCTCCTCTTGTTTTAGCTGATATGTAGAGTTTCGGTATAGCAATATCGGAAAGGATTGGATGAAGATAAAGCTCAATACCATTGCCAATATCGCCTCTACACCACGCATGATGAGACCGTATGAAGTAAACTCACCAATCCAGAAATAAGTATAGAGCATGCCACCTCCTAATGAAGCAAGGGGAACAATAAATGGGGCATACGTAATATCATCTCTATCTACCAACTTTAATGCCAGTTCGAGCAAATAGTAGACAGTGATCGTTACTAGGATCACCCATACATGGGTTATAGAGCTATATACACCACCTGCTAATAGACCGAGAAATGCAAAATGAGACTTATCTCGTTTAAGATGATATATCGCGGAGAAATAAGCGACAGCAAAAGGGGACATTTCTGCTAGAATAAAGGCTCGTCCTAATAATAGGCCGAAAATAAATAATACTAGACTATAATTTGAGAACAAAAACCGCAGTAACAACTGTAACGGTTTCGTCCATTTATGCAGTATCGAATCTGTACTCTCCGCTTCAGGAAAGCGATCTTCCTTGACCGAAGTAAGCGTGGAAGAGAGGTTTTTATTTTTCATGGACACACCCCTAGCCTCTAGTAGTAGTGACCATTATATACAAGAGCTTGTCCAGAAGTGTGTCACAATGCGTAGGGAAAAAATATTTTTTTTGCGACATCACTCCATCAATTTTGTGAAAATCGTCCATTATTGGTCGGGATGTTTGTTTTTCTGTAAGAAAAAAGTTTTTATTATAACCTTTTCTGCAACTATACGTTACTTGGCAGCAAAAAAAGAAGCTGAATTTCAGCTTCCTACAATACAAATCCCATGTTCTCTTTTACATTTGTTACAGTGCGCTCGGCAATTTCCGTTGCCCTTTCTGCTCCTGTTCGTAAATGGCGCAATAACTCCTCATGGGTTAGGTTATAATAACGATCCTGTATGTCACGAACCGAATGAGTCACAACATCTACCAGATCCTTTTTTAAGGTGCCATATTGCTGATCCGCATAAGCACGTTCTAGCTCTGGAATTGACTTTCCTGAGAATGCAGAATAAATCGATAATAAGTTCGAGATACCCGGCTTATTCTCCTCATCATAACGAATCTGATTATCCGTATCCGTTACTGCACGCATGATCTTCTTCTTGATCGTCTCTGGTGGATCAAGGAGTGCAATACGACTTCCTTCGTTTGGTGCAGACTTGGACATTTTGCTATATGGATCATCTAATGCCATAATGCGTGCACCGACTTCTCCAATCATCGGTTCAGGAATGACAAATGTCTCACCAAATTGATTGTTAAAGCGTTCTGCCATATCACGTGTGAGCTCCAAATGCTGCTTTTGATCATCTCCAACGGGTACATGCGTCGTATTATATAAAAGAATGTCTGCAGCCATTAATACTGGGTACGTAAACAGTCCAGTACCAACATTGTCTTGACCTCTACCTTTATCCTTAAATTGAGTCATTCGTGATAATTCACCCATACGACTGATACAGGTGAGAAGCCAACCCAGTTCGCTGTGCTGGCGTACATGAGATTGTACAAAGATCGTGGAGTGCGAAGGATCTACTCCTCCCGCTACATAAAGCCCTGCAATTTCCAACGTCTTCTCCCGTAATTTTTGCGGCTCCTGCGGAACAGTGATCGCATGCAAATCAACAATACAGAAAAAACTATCCTCTCCTGCCTGTGATAGCTCCCCAAAGCGACGTATTGCACCTATATAATTACCAATCGTTAAATTTCCAGAAGGTTGCACACCTGAAAAAATTCGTTTTCTATTCACGTAAATTCACTCCCTATATTGATCCCGTTACATTATCTTTTTATATTAACAAAAAATCCCCTCTATTCAAAGAGGGGATAGGATTATCTATAGTTAAATCATTTTAATTAATAACTACGTCTTGTACCGCGACCGCCACGTTTTGAATCCGTAGAACGGCGTAGTGTCGTTAATCGTTCTTCACTATCCTTTAGAAAACGGCTGAGCTGATCTTCAAACGCGCGCTCATTTGCTCTTTTCTTTTCGGGATCAATTGCTGGCTTATTCTTGGCTTGACGAATCGACAATCCAATTTTACCATCCTTATCGACATTGATCACTTTGACCATTACCAAGTCATTCACCTTAAGAAATTGGTTGATATCCTTGACGTACTCGTCATCAACCTCTGAGATGTGCACCAATCCTGTGACACCATCTGGCAGCTCCACAAATGCTCCAAAATGTGTGATCCCAGTCACTTTTCCTTCTACTTTGCTGCCAACTACTACGGACATGAAAAATCAAGTTCCTCCTTAAAATGTTGTTCCAGTTCAAATTATAGAATAGAGGAGTATATCAGTCAATGCTAGTATTACTATTATTTTGAAGGATCCATGATAATATTAAAAATTGTCTCACCTGGTTTTGATAAAAACAAATTAGATCGTGCAATATTAGCAAGATACTCAGGATCATTGAGTCGAAGCATCTTATATTCAAGCATTTCCTTCTCTTGATAATACTGACTTAACTGTTGCTCGAGTTGATGAAGCTCTGCTTCCTTAGCATCGACAATCTGAGACTGTTCATACCAATTATAGGATGCCCAAATTAAAAATGACCCCATGATAAGATATACGATTCTTTTTCGCCGTACTTGTCCCTTGACCACTTGATCACTCATATAAATTCTCACCCTATTCGTCCCGAGGCTTTTTCTTAAATAATTGTACTATCATTTTACCAATTTTTTGGACAAGAGCAATAGCTAAGTGGTGTATTCTATTAAAAAATGCGATAAAAGGCCTACTCATCCACCGCGAAATCGTAACGACCACTTTCCAAAGGCCTGTAGCCAACCAGAGCATCACTCCAATTAAAGTACTTACCAACCAAAAGATTGGAGTGTAGATTAGTATTTTTACAAGCCGAAAGATAAATTTTACTATACGAATGATCAGGTCAACAAAACCATCCCAAATTTTTAAAAATGGTCGTGATAAAAATTGAAAATAAAAGAAACCTCCAATTAAGATCGCAAAAAAAAGAGTAATCCTCAGCTTACCCTCGTTTACATTGTACAAGACGGCTAACACTGTAAGCGCAAAAGCGATCCAATATCCGATGTCAAATAAAAATGTCAGGATTTTGCGCAGGTGTAATTTTTCACGGCACCAGGTATATAGATCAAATACCCATGCCATTCCCATACCGGTTGCCACCATAGATAAAAGCGTTTGTAATTGGATCGATAAGGTCATTTGAACAACTTCCCGAAGAAGCCTTTAACCTTCTCACCTGGATGATAGTTATCGAGGTAACCCACCTCATTAATCTTGCCTTCGATCGCTACCTGTCCCTGCTCCAAATTAAGACTTCTCAGGTGTAGATTCTCCCCTTTAATCAGGAGATAGCCCATCTCTGTTTCGAGCAGAAACTCCTCACTATCAAAGCTATCTACATTACGAACCCCTGACAATGCCAATGATTTCCGGTTCATCAAACCCAATTCATGGCGTATATGCTTATCCGTCAATGTAATCCCCCCCAAAAACGTCAAACGATATAGACAAGTCATTGCTATATTGTATGGAGCGATTGTATATTTAGAACAAAAGTTACTTCGGCGATTTTAGAAAAATTGAATATATAGGCGCATCTTTTTATTGACTAAATCTGTAAAATGATTATATAATTAATTTAATCACATACTGCTTCTTTGAAGAAGGGGAGTAGCTTTTACAATAAAGTCGTCATATCGAGTGATTTCACTCCGGCTTTATTGGTAACGACCATTCGTTACTAGCAAGACCTTTACCGAAGATTTTGGTAAAGGTCAACTTTTGAGCAAGCCTTCGTATATACAGACCTTTACCATCTTGGTAAAGGTCTTTTATTTTTCTACAGATATGGAGGTGATCATATGGAGTTTCTTTCATTAGAATGGTTTTCAGCAATGCTGAGCATCCTTATGATCGATTTAGTGCTTGCGGGCGATAATGCGATTGTCATTGGGCTAGCCGCTCGAAATGTAGCAAAAGAGCAACAAAAGCTCGTAATCGGGCTTGGAACAATAGGCGCGATCATCATTCGCATATTAGCTACACTAGCAGTAGTGTGGTTATTAGCGATTCCTGGACTACTTCTCTTCGGTGGCTTGTTGCTGTTATGGATCGCATATAAACTGATGACAAATAAGAAAAAACATCGCATCACTGCTAAAACCAGCATCTTGTCGGCCATTGGCACGATCGTCATTGCAGATGCTGCCATGGGACTCGATAATGTACTCGCAGTTGCAGGTGCCGCACATGGAAATTTCACACTTGTAATCATCGGTCTCGTAATCAGTATCCCAATTGTCGTCTGTGGAAGTACAATTATCCTTCGACTCTCACAGCGGTTCCCTTGGATCATTACAATCGGCGGAGGCGTCTTAGCGTACACAGCTGCGAGTATGATTACGAGCGAGCCCTATCTCAACTTTTTATTCGATCAGTTTTGGGCTAAATGGAGTTTTATTGGTCTCATAGTAATTGGATTGTTGCTTTTTAGTAAGCTAATGAAGTCGTTTCAGGAAATGCTAAAAAAACAACCGCATTAATTTCAATCAGATTTTCTTTGAAAGGATATATTAGCTTAGTAGAGACAAGCCATATTATAAAAAAGTTAATGGAGGGTTACATATGAATTGCCAATTTGTAATGATGTAAAAAATCACACCGCTCCCAAGAAAACTCAAGAGAACGGTGTGATTTGCTTTTTATTTTTGAACTTTAACTGTCGTTTGACCAACAACGAGATGCCCATCGACATAGCCTCTAAATTCAACAACTACCTCTGATGGTGTCCAAGTGAAGTCAGAACGCTCGAATTTGAACTGACCGAGCTTCGCTTGGTTATAGTAACCATTGTTACTGTTAAGCGCTTTTACGCCATTGAGAGTCGCACGATCTAGATCAAACCCTTTTGAATTTAGTTCCTTTGGTAATGTGACACGAACCGTAAATACTCCACTATTTCCTTTAATGACCTTCGGGGTCACTTCGATCGTCGCTTCGATGTAAGTCAACATTTCTTTCTCGATCGTAGTTGTTAATCCCGCAGCGTCAGTAACGGTAACGTGTACCTTGTATATTCCAGGCTGATCCAAGTGAATCGAAGCGCCATTTTCAAGCTCAGTACCTGTGGTAAAATTCGGTGCAAATACAACCATTTTTTCAGAAACAATTCCAGATAAATAATCTGATGCAGAGTAAGTGAGTTGACGCGTATCACCTAGCTTGTACTCTTCGTTTAGATCCATACTTACTTCGGGTGCTGTCTTATCTATTTTTACTTCCACAGTATTCGCTTCTTCTATATTGCCTGCTAGATCCACGGAATAGAAGCTAATAGCGTGAATACCTTCCTCACGAAGGATAAAGGTAGTTCCCTCGACGTAATCCGATCCATTGATTGAATAATAAGTTTTGACTACTCCACTTTGTTCGTCTGTCGCACGTAAGTTCACTGTCACATCATCCTTAGACCAAGTAGTAGATGTATCGGTAGTTGTGACTGGTGCGTGTGTATCGATCTTTACATAAATACTCTTCGTTTCTTCTATATTTCCTACTTTATCTACGGAGTAGAAGGAGACCTTGGTTATTCCTTCATTACTAATTGTAAAGGATGTTCCCGAAACAAAATCACTATCATTAATGGAATAGTACGTGTTTGCTACACCCGTTTCATTATCCGTAGACGTTAGGATGACATGAACCGGGTTTTGGTTTGTCCAATCTGTCTGTGCATTTGCGGTAGTGATAGGTGCTTCTGTATCTATAACTAGCTTCGCAAGGACGATATTGGAAGGGTCCGATTCGCCAAAAGAATTACTATAGGAAGTCACATAGTATTCATGATCAGCATAGGACAGATCGGTAACGGTATATGAAAGATTGTTCAAGTTGTGAACTAATAATACAGGTTCTCCATCGATAATTTCATATACGTCATAGCCATTTGCATATGTGACAAAATTCCAAGAGATCCGTACACTTGTTGGACTGAGCAATTGTAAGCTTGCTACTGGTGGCTGCATTACAGGATATACAATTGTCTCTGTAATTGTATTTGACGGCGCTGATTCTCCAAAACGAGTACTGTATGCAGTCATCTCGAAATGATGTGTTTCTTCAGTTAGGTTATAGATCGTCGTTGTAAGTGCCGTACCTTTATACACCAAGGAGCGACTCTCTCCCTTTACTTCATATACGCGGTATTCATTCGCCCATTGTACTGACTTCCATGAAAAAGTCATGTTGTTGGCATTATAGACTGTCCCATGTAATACAGGTGGCTGAACGACTGGCCAGACAAGCGTAAAGCTAGCAACACCTGCTTGTGGTGATTCACCAAAACGTGTGCTATAGGAGTGAATTTCAAACGTATAATCACCCTCTGGCATATTCGTATAGGTTGCAGATGTGCTGATAACTGTACTCTTTAATATCTTTTGACCATCTATGATTTGATACACTTTGTAGTTATTCGCATAGGAAGATGCCCCCCAGCGTAGGACGATGTCGTTTCCGTTTGCGATACTAGATGTTACATTGACAGGTGCCTGCATGATTGGGAAAACAAGTGTTAAGGAAACTTCACTTCCCTCTTCTGATTCACCAAATCGATCACTATTAGAGTGCACTACAAAAGTATAGTCACCTTCAGGCTGATTCGCATACGTAACACTTCGACTGGTTGTTGTCGTTTTTAATACCTTTTGACCATCCACGATCTGGTAAACCTTATAGTTGGTTGCATAGGTAACTGCATCCCATCTTAATGTAATATCATTACCATTTGCGATACTATAGGTGAGATTCCCAGGCGCTACCATCGTTTGCTCTGTCAGTGTTAGTGAGAGTTCACTTCTTTCTATCGATTCACCAAAACGTGTACTTACAGAATGAACCACATATATATGGTCACCGAAAGATACTTTGGATAATGTGGCACTGGTTGTAGTTACCGTTGCTTTTAGAACCTTTTGACCATCCACGAGTTCATACACCTTATAGCTATTTGCATATTGAACAGCACCCCAGCTTAATACGATGTCATTACCATTTACAACCTTGTACGTTAAATTTGCTGGAGCTGCCATCGTTGGATGAACGAGGCTAAATGCAATTTCAGTTCCATTCGGCGACTCACCTAGCAACGTGGAGAAGGAATGAACTACGAATACATAATCTCCCTCTGGTTGATTCGTTAAATTGACAGAAGTACTCGTTACTGTAGTCTTTAATACTTTCTCGTCATCTACAACTTGATATACTTTATAGTTGGTCGCATAGTTAACCGCAGACCATTTGAGAGTGATATCATTACCGTTCACGATACTATATGTCAGATTAGTAGGCTCATCCATCGTTTGTCCGCTTAGTTTAAATGTGACCTGACTGCCTTGCGCTGATTCACCAAAACGACTGGACACAGAGTGTACTTCGTAGCTGTATTCGCCTGGAGGCATTTTCGTATACGTTACACTCGTAGTAGATACTGTGCCTTTTAATACCTTCTCGCCATCTACAATTTGATATACTTTATAGCTCGTTGCATATGCTGATGCATCCCAACTTAATGTAAAATCAGTCGCGTTTTTAATTGTATATACTAGGTTTTCAGGTGATTGTATCGTTGGGTGAACCAAAGAAAAATTAAGCTCACTACCTTCTGCTGACTCACCAAATCGAGTCGAATTGGAATGAATAATATAGCTATAATCACCTGCTGGTTGATTTGTAAAGCTTACAGTAGTACTAGTTACAGTGCTCTTTAATACCTTTTGGCCATTAACCACTTGATACACTTTGTAATTGTTTGCATTAGAAGTGGTATCCCAAGTTAAGACGATATCATTTCCGTTACGTATGGTATACGTGACATTGCTTGGTGCAGCCATCGTTATCTCATCGATGATAAACGAAACTTGGCTACCTTCTAAGGATTCACCGAAGCGATCACTATAGGAATAAACCTGATAAACATATTCGCCAGCCGGTTGGTTGGTATACGTAACTGATGTACCTGTTACTGTGCTCTTTAGAATATGCTCGCCATCTATGATCTGATAAATTTTATAGCTGGTCGCATTTGTTACTTTTGTCCAGTTGAGTACGACGTCATTCGTATTTTGAAGTTTGTAAGTCAAGTTGCTTGGAGCTGTTAGCTCAATATCTCCTAAGGTCAAGGATAGCTGACTACCCACTTCTGATTGACCAAAACGGTCGCTGTTGGAATATACCTCAAACAGATAGTCGCCTACTGGCATGTTGCTGTATGTGACGGCAGTTCCTGTTACGGTGCTCTTGAGCACTTTCTCGCTATCAATCATTTGATATACTTGATAGTTCGTCGCATATGAAACAGCGCCCCACTTTAGATTAATGTCGTTTCCGTTGGTCACGGTATACGTGAAATTACTAGGCGCAGCCATAGTAGGATGTACAATATTCACCTGTACAGGGTTCGAGTGTGCAGATTCACCGTATCGTGAATTGACTGCTGATACCATATAAGTAAAGATACCTTCCGCTGCGTTGGTGATTGTATAGGTCAGATTCTTTGTCGCAGAAACCAATGATGCTTGACCCTCTTCATCTACTAGAAAAAGATTATAGTTTTCCGCATATTGTGATGCCGTCCAATTAAGAACGATATCATTCCCATTTCTAACGGTGTAGGTTACGCTGGTTGGTGCCATCATTTGCGGATAAACAACGTCGACAGAGACTGGAGCACATGGGCCAGATTCACCTGCAGCGCTGAGTGTCGATACGACATACGTGTATGAACCTTCTTCTACGTTAGTAAACGTATGTGAAGTCGCTTTTGTTGTCGCTAGGACAATGAGCTGTCCATCGATAATTCCATAAATATTGTATCCAGTCGCTTCATAGACTGGACTCCATGTGAGCTTTATATCACTAGGAGTTACAAGCTGGTATGCTAGATTACTAGGAGGTAAAATATTATTGTTGATCGTAGCTGCAGAAACGCTAATTACAGGCATCAACAGTTGAAGTAAAAGGAGCAATGTTGCTACTAAAGAAACTTTACGTGCCATGCTTTTCCTCATAACTTTGCCCTACCTTTCATAGTGTAAAGGACAAAACAAACAAAAAGAACCTTAAACAAGGCTCATAGATCAAAAACTATGATTCCTTGTGGCAACCGGCTGCCATCCACTATTAGTGGTTCAGGCCCTTGGCTTTGCGTATTATAGTTTCCTATAATTTGCCCTTTTCACTTGGTATTTTATATTAGTTCAAATCTATCATAATCCATCACTATTCATCGTGTGAATCGGTCTAAATGCCTATAGTTTGTCGAACCTCGTATTTACTATTCTAGCTAGCTATATTTACCTCATCTTTTACCGGCCTTTCTTCATTCCCAATCACTTTCCTACCAATCACAAAGTAATAATAGCTGGACCCGATGAGATACAGTACTGCAGTAAACGTAAAAAGAATCGCATAACCCCAATAGGAGCCGTAAACCTCAACGAATTTAGTTGCAATCGGACCCATTGTTGCCCAACCAAGCATAAAGGTCATCTGCGATACACTGTTCGCCATCCCTTTCATCGAATCGTCCACTTTACTCATCATTAATGTCTGTTGAATTGGATTTCCAGCATTCATCAAGGCTTGTCGTAACAGAAACCCAGTTGCCGCAACACCTAAGATGTTGGTAAACCCAGTCAACAGCAAGAATGGGATTGAGGAAAGTTGCAGGAAGACGACCGCCTTTACATTACCTATCCTCTTTACGAGTGCAGGGCCAATTAATGTGGCCACTACAGTTGCAAGCTGCCCCAAAGAGAGGATGAGGCCAATCTCAGAATTACTCGCATCGAAGCGATTCATAAAGTAGAGATTCAGATACGGAATAATCAGTCCCGCACCTAGACCGATCGGAAGCCCCGCTCCTGCAAAGAGGAAGATCGTTTTCCACTGCTCCTTCTTATTCACAGGCTTCATCGACTTTTGCGCCCGCTCATCAAGATCAGAACCTTGCACATCGACTTCTCGATCATTTTGTTGCTGCTTCTTTACTTTATCTCTCATCAATAAGAGAGGCGCTAATCCTAAAATAACGATGGCTGAGGAGATCGCTAAGGTGTATTGATAAGCGACCTTCAGTTCGAAGCCACTCCAAATAAAGATATCCGCACTAAAGCCGCCCGCCATATTTCCGAGCATAAAGGCTAAGGTCATCAAAGCAGCATTTAATGAAAATAAATGTATCCGATGCTCTGGTTTACTATTTTCCGATAGATAAGGCACCACGGATACTGCGATGAAGGAGCCAAATACCCCTGCAATAAAGGCAAAGGTGAGCATCGGCACTTCATGAATCAAGAACACACGGGCAAACTGGGTTAAACCGACAATCAACCCTGAAATAAGTATGACTTTCCTTCTCCCCATGCGATCACTAATAAATCCAGCCGGCAAAACAAGTAACACTGTTGCCAACGAGGAAACCGAAACAATACTACCGATCAATGTCTGTGTATAACCAAGTGAGTAGACATATAGATTGTAAATTACCATAAACATGCCAGAACCTGTTTGTGTCAGCAGACTAGCAATCAATAGATAACGTACATTTGTATCAAACTTCTTCCAATAACCAAACCATTCCTTAATAAACTGCATAATGGCTCTCCCGCTTTTTATTTAGCTAATAATTCGTATCCCTAAACATCTTATCTCATCTTTAAAAAAACGGGAAGTTCTTTATTTCTGAGGAGCTTGCAAATACAAAAAGAAATCCTTAGAAATTTTACAAGATCTAAGGATTCCGTATCGGCATATAGGTTCATATATTACGATTATTGATCTGCTTGCTGCAGGAGTTTTTCGATCGCAGACGTGAGTGTACGTGGAGAAGTAGTTGGTGAATATCGTCTAAATACCATACCATTTGCAGCTACGAGAAACTTGGTGAAGTTCCATTTGATGCTTTTCCCCAAGACTCCAGAGCGAGTGTTACATAAGTACTGATAAACTGGATGTGCATTCACTCCGTTAACATCGATCTTAGACATCACAGGAAAAGTTACACCATAATTGCGCTGACAAAAGCTTTGGATCTCATCATCGTTATCAAATTCCTGATTCCCAAACTGACTACATGGAAATGCGAGAATCTCGAATCTCTCATTTCCAAACCTTTGATAGAGCTCCTCTAGCTCCGCATACTGCGGTGTAAATCCACATTTACTCGCTGTATTTACGATGAGTAGAACCTTGCCTTTGTACTGCTCGAGAGAAACATCGTTACCCGTATGGTCTTTTACAGTAAAATTGTAGATACTCATTAACATACCGCCTTTGGATTTATAATGCTTCCTAAAACACTCATCTTCCGCATTAGTAAATTTTTATTCTACCTTCCGTTGGATCCTATCGATAGTTCAAGAATGGTTTATCTGATTTTGACATTGGTCGCGAATAATCTAGTTTTTTAAGAATCCTACCATATTTTTATACGGTGGACTATCTTTCTACTAGTAAGAATCTTTCGTTACCCAAAAATTATCCCCAGTATCAATTTCATTATGAATATTATCTTCCGTCACTTCTGATAGCAAGGATTGTAAGTCATACTTCTTTTTTCGAACTATAAATTTAAATTCTGAGACTTCAAGATCAATCGGAGTGCCTTCAGATAAGCCAATTTGTTTAGCAAGTGCCGCTGGAATACGGATACCTAAACTATTGCCCCATTTTTGCACACGATACATATAAACCCACTTCCTTACAATTATGGTTTATACACAGTGTATCGATATTCAATTTTAAACTCAATGGCTAAATGTATCCCTAACAAGCACAAAAAAACCTACCAAATATCTGGTAGGTCCTCTTCTTTATTGCTTTCAATTCTTTTCTCGCCAATGATCTCATAGAGACTGTCTGCTTCTTCCTTACGTGGATTCTCTTTAAGCTCCAAGATCTTCGCAGATAGCTCTTTTGTTCCAAAACGAATGGTCAGCGTGTCGCCTACCTTGACCGTGCTGGCTGCTTTGGCAGTTTGTCCGTTGATTGCTACTCTGCCCTTGTCGCAAATTTCCTTTGCCAATGTTCTGCGTTTAATAATACGTGATACTTTCAAATATTTATCGAGTCTCATTACGATAATCCTCCATCGTTCATAGCGTTATCTTCATCCCATTTAGGTAAATAAATGATCACATCGGTGCCTTTACCCAACCGGCTTCGCACCTCGAGCTTACCACCGTGGTTTTTGATGATCTGCTTGACGATCGCTATTCCTAGACCCGTTCCACCTTGTTGTCGACTACGTGATTTATCCACTCGATAAAAACGCTCACCGATATGCTCTAGGTCCTCTTCCGGAATGCCAATACCTGTATCGCTGATTTCTAATATGATCCATTCTTGGTCAGTTGTCAAGCGAATCGTCACGGTACCAGCAGCAGGTGTATATTTACGCGCATTGTCCACGAGGTTGCTGATCACCTGTGTGATCCGGTCATGATCCGCATGGATGATGATCTCTGGATCAAGCTCTGTCACAAGTGTGATTCCCTGCTCTCGCATCTTTGGTCGATAGGAGATCAGAACGTCCTCGATCTGCTGTGCAAATGGATAGAGATTCTTCTTGAGCGGATATGCCTCTCCTTCTAGCTGTGCGAGATCCAAAAGATCATGAACGAGGCGCTTCATCCGTTCACTTTCTTTGACGATGATCTGTAGATATTCCTCTCGTTGTTCCTCACTCTCTGCGAGTCCCTCGAGCATGGCATCCGAATAACCCGAGATATAGTTAATCGGAGTACGTAGCTCATGTGACAGATTGGCAATAAATTCTCGGCGCTTTTGCTCCACTTCACTGAGGCTGGTGGAAAGGGTATTAATCGCTGCACCGAGGCGCCCGATCTCATCCTTTGCATCGATCAGAATCCGCTCACCGTAGGAGCCCTTTGCCATCTGCTCAGCGACACTCTCCATCTCACGAATTGGTTTTGTGATCCGCTGAGTGAGCCAGCCTGAGAGTAATGCAGCAAAAAGTAAGAAAAGGAGGCCAAATGCAATCCAGAAATACAGTAGGTTGGAAAAAGTCTCGCTAATCGTAGCTAATGGGATATAGAGAAAGAGAATCCCGCCGAGCATCTCATCCTTCATCAATGGGATCGAGACTGCGAGAATCTCTCTTTCTAAACGAGAATTATAGCCCTTGGAGCGAATGATCTCACCTTCGAGCAAACGGTAGCGTTCATCTAGATTGACCAACGACTCATCATTCTCCTCTTCAAAAGGGAGACAAGCGCCTAATTCCCGAGGATTATCCGAGTAGATTACAGTTGCTTCAGATAATAGGTCGGCTAATATCACTTCTTGTTTGAAAGTGGAGAGATCGCTACTTTCATGATACTTTACCATGAGCATTTTGCCCTGATTTTCTAACGTTTCTTCAACATGTCCAATATAAACCTGTTCATAGAGGATTTTGGTTGATAAAAAAGAGAAAAGAAGCGACAAAAATGCTACAAAGGCAAAGGCCAAAATCAACTTTGGTCGTATTCCCCAATACCTTTGTCTCATAGTGTCGCCTCAAATTTATAGCCTATGCCCCAGACCGTTTTCAGACGAAAGCCTTCTTCTCCGAGCTTGATCCGCGTCGTCTTGATATGTGTATCCACCGTACGATCTTGCCCCATAAAGTCATAGCCCCAGACCTGATTGAGGATCTGTTCACGGGAGAAAACCTGATCCCCATTTTTGGCTAAATAATAGAGGAGATCATATTCCTTTGGAGTGAGCGAGACTTCATTGCCATTTACGAGCACACGATGGCCTCGGGGGAAGATCTGTAGTTTGCCAAAAGTAAGTGAGTCCTTGTCACCTTCGTTCGGCCGCGAGCTACGACGGAGTAAAGCTTCAATACGTGCCATCAGCTCTGGCGCCGAAAATGGCTTGACGAGATAATCATCGCCGCCGATCCTAAGACCATGAACGCGATCGAGTTCTTCTCCTAATGCGGTCAAGAATATGATCGGTACATTGGAGCTTTTTCGGATCTGAATACAGGTCGATAATCCATCCAGCTCTGGCATCATGATATCGAGTAAAATCAAGTCATACGAGTTTTTATTTTGCTTTTCCAACACCTGATAGCCATTTTCCGCTTCATCTACTAGGTAATTTTCGCGTTCTAAATAGGTTCGTAGGAGTCTACGCATCTGCGCTTCATCATCCGCGATTAATATCCACTTTTTTTTGCTCATTATCGATCGACCCCTCCCCTATATTTTAACCATAACGGATCAATTCCTACATAGAAATCCAATACTTCCTCTAAAGTATCCTGACGATAGACCTTGACCGATTTACTATCATAGCTCGCAACATATAAGTATTCCCGATCTCCATCAATCGCATAGGGATTATGGGCTGTTTGAGATTCTGCGAGTATTTGTCCAAAGCAATCGACCTTCATCAGATGATTGGAGCCGTGACTCACTACATACAATACTTCCATTTCCGTATTGGGATAAAAACGAACTGGCATCTCTCCACTAGCAATCTCTCCTAGATAGCTCCCATCGTCTAATGAATATCTAGCAATCCCGTATTGAATCTGACTCAATGAACCGTGTCCACCGACCCAAAGCTCATTCAACTGGCGATTCTCCCATACAGAAGTAGGGTTGGGAATTGTCTCCCAAGTTTGTACTACACGTTGTTGCTCGAGATGTAACTTGCTCACCTGATCACTTTTGGAGTGAATTACATAGAGTTCATCATGATCAGTAGCGAGCTCTAGATCACGTACTGGAAATGGAAGTGTGATGGATTCACTATGAATTTGCCCATGTGAATCCATTTTGAAGATTCTCTTTTGATCACTCATCAACATGAGCCATTGATCCTGATCAGCGACCATTTTCAGCACACCGCCATCTGCCGAAAAGCGCTGCACCTCATTTCCTGTTGTTGTATCAAACACGAGAATCTGATTTTCTTTACTTCCATAAACAAGCAAATAACGCTTGTCCTGACTGAGCTCATAGCCCGTATAATGATATTTTTCAAATCGATAGTCCCCAATCTTTTCCCCTGTTGTCGGAGAATATAGCTGGATCACCTGCTCCTTGGTACTACCGATGAACAATACGCTTTGATCAAAGGGAATACCTACGCCACTGTTTTTAGCAGAGCATGAGGAGAGAATCCCTATTACGAATACAAATATAAGAGTGATCGACAAACGACGTATATATTCTCTTCTCATTTGCAACCCTCATTCCTCTGTATCGACTCGTTTCATTATACCAATTTTCCCTCCAAAAGTTGACCATCCTTCATCAGCAAATGACGCTTGCCATAGGCACGTGTCGCCTCTTGGTGTGTTACCATCACAATCGTTACTCCCTGTTGGTGGATGGTTTGGAACAGCTGTAAAATCTGCTCGACGCGTTCCGGGTCCAGATCATTCGTAGGCTCATCAGCAAGCAGCAGCTTCGGTTCATTCATTAAAGAGCGTGCAATGGCTACTCGTCGCTTCTGTCCCAAGCTCAATTGATGTGGAAGTGCATCAGCCTTCTCTCCTAAATCCACCTGTTCAAGCAATGAATGCGCCCGCTCCCTCTCCTCTTTCGTAAAGCCCATCCGCCAATAAGAGGCAATTCGCGAGGGTAATGCTATGTTCTCCCATACCGATAGTGAGGGATGCAGCTGTGAGCCTTGGAACATCAGACCAATATGACGATTGCGATACTCCGCACGCTCTCGTTGATTGCGAAGCTCTCGATCCTCATAATAAATTCTCCCGGCGCTTGGGGGAATGAGACCTGCAATCAGATGAAGTAAGGAGGACTTTCCAATCCCCGAAGGTCCTGTGATCATTACCCATTCTCCAACGCCAATCTCTAGCTGTAAGTTCTGAATCACGTGTTGCTCCTCTTTCCCCTGTTTATATAAAAGTGAAATTTCCTCAAGACGAATCAAAGACCCACTCATTCCAGTTCCCCCTCATTCATCGCTTGTCCTGCCCACAGCTTGGAAATCTGAATGCCTGGGATAAGAGAAGCAATGGTTAGGATCAGGATCACGATTGAAAATACTATTCCGCTACCCAGTAGCCAATCTCCGATGTCAGGAGTAATAAACGGCTGTCGTTGAAGTTCAGTAGTCCATCGATCTAACCAAGGGAAGGCGATGATCGCTAGCATTACACCAACTACAGAACCAAACAGACCAAATAATACCGTCTCACTCATAATCCACCAACGTAGCTTGCCACTCGAAGTGCCTAGAGCCATCATGAGGCCGAGCTCCTTCTTGCGCTCCATCACATAGCCACTATAGCGGCCTACCAATCCAATGGCACCGAGTAGCACCGTAGTCCCGATAAAAAGAAGTAATATACGCTGGATAAAGGTAAAGCTCTCCTTGGTATGCTGTAGAACTTCATTGGAACGAATCACCTGAACGTCGGGAAGCTGATTGAGCGAATATGCCAGAAAATCCGGATCAAATCCCGTCTCTGCTTTGAAAAAGAGAGCGGAAATCGACTCATATGGATCATCCTCTTCCCAATATTGTAGTACCGTATCAGAATTTGCTGTTAGATTCCGTGCCTGCTCCATAGGAATAAAAATCGTCTGATCCATGGATGTTCCTGTTAAATCTAACGTACCGACGACAGTAAAATCCTCACCGAGGATCTGGATCACATCATCAATGCTCGGAATCTTCCAGCCGAGAATCGCTACATTACCTGTAAAGCTGCTGAGTTCTTCTCCGCGAATCCAAGGCTTGATCAGAAAATCGGACTCCCAATCAATTCCTACAAGCCGATTCTCTCCCCCTACACTACAGCAATCGGAGTCCAATGTTTGTGTGAAGAATTGTGAAGTCCACTGCTTTATACCACGTACTTGATCTAGTCCTGCGATACTCTCCTGTTCATTCAAATACACATTGACCGGCTCACCGGTTAATAATACTGTACTGCCTTGCACAGGAATCTCTTTAGGAAGCACTATGACATCGGCACCAAGGCGTTGCTCACTAAGAGCAACGCCTTGACGAAATCCATTAAAGAGAAAGAACTGTAAGAGCAGTAGAGCAAATATAAGAGCAACGATCATCGTCGTAAGAACCAAGTGCTTTCTTCTTCTAATCATCGTGCGTATTATCAGATCTAACAAATTTGCCTACCTCCTCATATGGACCAAAACTTATGATCTTTATGGGTTTGTTTTTGTCTCTTCCTTATCGTGGTCCATATCGCCATGATCCATATCTGCATCGGACTCTGTAACATGACTCGCGCCTACATCCGCATTATAGCCCTTCATATACATCATAAATTTCTTACCCTCTGCCTGAACGGTAAATCGATCGAGTGTACGCTCCTCATCACCTAGAGATAATGTCACCTCAGCATACCACTCACCTGCCATCGCAAGTGGAAGCTCTAGCTCATACACACCCTTATCCACTGCATGCATCGTTCCTTCAGTTGGATGGTGCATTCCTTCCATATTCATAAAGATATATACTTTATCCACATCCACTGCTTTTCCGGCCTGATCCGTGAGCTCGACAGTATACTTATAAAACTCCCCAGTAGGAACAGGGTCTAATTCCCCTTTTAAGTTCGCTTGAATGTCCGCTAGAGTTACCTCCACTTCCGCAGGAGTTGAATCCGGTGCTGCTGGTGTATTCGTTTGTGGTGCTGGAGTTGCGTCTGGTTTACTCTCCTTTTGGCCGCATGCTACTCCGACCAACATCATTACTGCTACTAATAAAATCACTCCGAACTTTTTCATTCCTTCATATCTCCCCTTTTAATTACTCATTCATTCTCTGTTAGAGTAACGCCTATTTTTGAAAATCCATCGAATAGTTGTGATGAAATTGTGAAGAGGTTCACGTTTGTAAAAAATTTGTCACCAATTCATGATTTGAACGTATGGCATTCTATAATTAAATAGTTGTCAATGGAATAGTATTATAGTATCCTGCTATTGACCAATAAGTTTTAAGTAAAACCGTTGAGTTCTAATGGTGGTGAATGAAATATTGACGGATAAAACAACCAAAAGAAAAGAGCAAATACTCCTAACAGCGATGAAGCTGTTTACTCTAAAAGGATATCAGCTTACTTCCATGCAGGAGATTGCAGAGCTTTGCAAGATGTCGAAGGGCTCACTCTATCTTCACTTTAAATCAAAAGAGGAATTGCTTTTTAGCATCTTTCTCTACTTTTCGCAAATGCTAGAAGAGAAAATCCAGATGATCGAGCAGGATCACGAGAAAACAGAGCGTGAACAATTTGCCCTTCAGGTCGAAGTTTTACTGAGCCATTTCCTAGAGTATCGTGAGTTTTTCTTTGTCCAAATGCGTGAGAAATCCCATCAAACCAGCGATCAATTTACCTCTTATCTGCTTACAAAGCAGATGGAATTACTAGAGTGGTTGGGTAAAAAGGTCATTCAGATATACGGTCAGGAGTTTGCAGACTATGCCATTGAATTGGCGGTCATGATCGAAGGAATCCTCACTTCCTATATGCGTTTTTTTGTATTTCAGCAGGTTCCTTCATCATCGCAAAAATTAGGTCTATTTGTATTACATAAATTAGACCATCTGACCTCCGGCATTCGCAAGGATCAGCATGAGCCGCTGATTCGCACGGATGAATGGAGGAGATTATCGCAATCTGCTCCATTAGAGCCATTTGAAAAGAAGCACCCTGTTTTTATTTTAAAAGAGATGAAGATCATACTTCCTCAATTAGGCTTACCTCCTAAAGAAGAAGAGATGATTCGTCAGTCCATTCAGTTGCTCGAGAAAGAACTAATGGAGCTTGATCCCCGCAGCGCTCTTATACAAGGCATGTGTCACAATATCCGTCACGTAGAAGGCCTAGAGGACCTTTATGAGGATTTAGCTACAGGATTAAGCTATATGTTTGATCAATAATCTATAAGAATAGGAGATCCATAACGATGAAATCCATAATAAACTTTTCACTCAACAATAAATTCGCCATTTGGATATTGACAATCATTATTACATTTGGCGGACTCTATGCAGGGATGAATATGAATCAGGAAATGATGCCCAACATCAATGTGCCTTATCTTAGCATCACAGTGATTTATCCTGGCGCTTCTCCTGAAGGGGTTGCGGAGTCCGTAACGATTCCGATGGAGAAACGACTTAAAAACTTGTCCAAGATCAAAAATCTCAATTCTACTTCGATGGAGAATGTGGCCTCCTTCTTTATCGAATATGAGTATGGTACTGATCTGGATCGAGCAAGTGATGAGATCAAAGAAACGCTAGAAAAGGTTAAGCTACCAGAAGGGGCACAAAAGCCACAGATCGCCAAGTTTAGTATCAGTTCCTTTCCTGTCGTTTCGATCAGTGTCGCTGGTGAAGAGGATCTCGATGAACTGACTAAAATCGTCGAAGCTGAAATTACTCCGGCCTTAGGACGCTTAGATGGGGTAGCGTCTGTTCAGATCGCTGGACAATTTGTAAAAGAGGTACAGCTTACGTTCAATCATGAGAAAATGAAGACATTGGGCTTAAGTGAAGATACGGTAAAAGGAATCATCCAAGCGTCTGCCCTAAAAGTACCATTAGGAATTTATGAGTTGGATCAAGCAGATAAAGCTGTCGTAATCGATGGCAATATTACTACGCTCGAAGATTTAATGAATGTAGCGATTCCAGTGATTCCGAGTCAGCAAGCTTCACCATCTGTGGGTAACACGCCTCAAGGTATACCTCCCACGGGGGCTGATGTGCCTAACATAATGCCTTCTACCCCACCTGCAACGTTAGGATTACCAACGGTTAAGCTCAGTGATATCGCAACAGCCAAAGTAATCGGCAAAGCCGAATCGATCTCACGTACAAATGGCAAACCGTCGATTGGAATACAAGTCGTAAAGGCTAACGATGCCAATACCGTTAAAGTCGTTAATGCAGTCAAAGAAAAAGCAACACAATATGAAGAAAAATATAGCGGTATGGAAATCGTCGTCTTGATGGACCAAGGAAAGCCCATCGAGGATGCGGTAGACACGATGCTTAATAAAGCGTTGTTCGGAGGACTCTTTGCGATCCTTGTGATCCTCGCCTTCTTGCGCAATTTCCGCTCTACGCTCATCTCGGTGATCTCCATTCCACTTTCGCTTCTGATGGCGATTTTGATCTTGCACCAGCTAGATATAACATTAAACATCATGACGATTGGAGCAATGACCGTAGCAATTGGACGTGTCGTTGATGACTCGATCGTCGTAATTGAAAATATTTATCGACGCATGGCACTTCGTAATGAGACCTTGAAAGGGAAAGAGCTCATTCGCGAAGCAACTTTTGAAATGTTCTTGCCGATTATGTCCTCAACGATTGTAACGATCGCGGTCTTCCTCCCCATTGCATTGGTGAGTGGAATGATCGGTGAGATGTTTATGCCCTTTGCCCTAACCATCGTCTTTGCTCTACTCGCTTCATTATTGGTAGCGATCACGATTGTACCGATGCTCGCACATACGATGTTTCGTAAAGGAATTAAAGAGCATAAATTACGCGAAAAACACGGCAAGCTCGCATCGAGTTATCAGAAGATGCTTAATTGGTCACTCAATCACAAATTGATTACTTTCGGTTTAGCGGTACTGCTATTAATCGGGAGCTTTGCGCTCGTCCCTGTAATCGGAGTAAGCTTCCTGCCCGATCAAGAGGATAAATATATGATGATCACCTATTCACCCGATCCTGGTGATCGCATTGAAGATGTTGAAGCACGAGCACTGATCGCGGAGAAATATATTCTTGAGCGCCCAGGAGTAGAAAAGATGCAGTACTCTGTAGGTGGAGCGAACCCAATGCGTCCGGGACCATCCAAATCCGGTCTTTTCTTCATCCAATATCAATCAGAGACGCAGAATTTTGAAGCAGAGAAAAAGGCATTAGTCGAAGGGTTACAGGAACAGGTAGCCGTTGGTGCGTGGAGCGAAATGGATATGATGGGTGGTTTCGGTGGAAGTAAGCTCAGTCTCCATGTATTTGGTGAATCAATAGAGCAAATTGAGCCAATCGTAGAGCAAATCCTAGCATTGGCAGAAGCGGATCCGGCATTTGACAAAGTGGAAACGAGCTTATCAACTACGTATGAGCAGTATACGATTGTCGCCGATCAAGAAAAGCTAAGTTCTCTCGGACTCACTGCAGGACAAATCGCGATGAAGCTCGCACCGATCCACACACGTCCTACCCTAACCGAGGTTTCCGTAGAAGGTAAAAACTATACTGTATTCATTGAAGCGGATAAAAAAGAGTATTCCACTATTGAGGAGATCAAAAACGAAACAATTACCTCACCTCTAGGTATGCAGGTAGCGATTAAGGATGTAGCCGATATCCAAATAGGGCAAACACAAAATTCAATTGCGCGCTTGAATGGCCGTCTTATGATAGAAGTCTCTGCAAACATCACGATTGCTGATGTAAACAAAGCCTCCTCCGATTTGGAGAAAAAAGTAGCAGAGATCGAGCTTCCACGTGGTGTAGAAGTGAGTTTTGCCGGGGTAACGGAGCAAATCAATGAAACATTTACCCAATTAGGTCTCGCAATGGCTGCGGCTGTAGCGATCGTGTACTTTATTCTTGTCGTCACCTTTGGCGGTGCACTCGCTCCATTCGCGATTCTCTTCTCATTACCTTTTGCGATTATCGGTGGATTGTTGGCACTATTGATCGCAGGTGAGACCCTTAGTGTATCTGCTATGATGGGTGCACTAATGTTGATTGGGATCGTCGTAACGAATGCGATCGTACTCATCGACCGCGTCATTCGCAAGGAAAAAGAGGGGCTCTCTACACGTGAGGCATTGCTTGAGGCAGGGGGTACTCGTTTACGTCCTATTCTAATGACAGCACTCGCTACAATTGGTGCTTTATTGCCTCTTGCTTTTGGTTATGAAAGTGCAGGTGTCATGTCCAAAGGACTCGGCGTCACAGTAATTGGCGGTCTGGCGAGCTCCACATTGCTCACTCTAATTATTGTACCAATCGTCTATGAATTCCTCATGGGCATTGGCAAGAAAAAAAGACGTAGAAGCAACAAAACAGAAGCGATATAGATAGCAAAAAGCTGCCAATCAGTGTGAATTGATTGGCAGCTTCTTTCATAAATCCATCAATTAGAACCAATTACCTATCTTTAATGGGAATACAAAGTTTACGGAATCATCGAACTGTTTTTTCTTTTTTGCGCCATGATATTCCCATAGCTCACCATTAGACGTTTTGGTTTTGTAATTGGCTATATAGTAAATATTATTGCGATCCCAGTATGAAAAGGAGTATACGTATACATCATCTGCAATTTTTACTTTGTCTTTACCATCACTGAAATTGAGCGTTCCTAATTTCCTATTTTCATTAAAGTCCGTAATAAATAATACCGTGTTGTCTTCCTCATAGATCATCGATCCGCCTACGAGAACATCATATGTAATTTCTGTTTTATTACCTTTCGAGTACGTATATAAATCGCCACGGCTATTTTTAACATCCTTGTAGTACCAAATCGAATCACCAACGAGTACGTATTTGTACACATTATCATCGATCTCCTGTCTGTTTCCGAGCTTATTTCCCGATACATCCAAAGAAATGAGTGCTCCAGAACTGCGATCTTCCTTTCCTTCGATCCAATACAGCTTTTTCCCATCCTTACTCAAAGTAAATTCGCGAGCGTACAACTCACCATTGGATAACTCGATCTCCACACCATTGATCATTATATAAAGCTCTTTAGACAGCTGATAACTGGCCCAATAATCTTGCATGACTTCGTAATAATCATAAAGTGTAGAAAGCTTTCTCTTTTTCACGGGTTTATCTGTTCTTTTGTTATAAATTGCGATTTGTGATTTCGCATCATAAAACATTCCGATACCAATAGATTCAACCCATTGTTTCTCCTCACCATTCGTATATACAAATAGGGAAGTTGTCATATCATAAACCGTCTCATTCTTTAAATCTTCGACAACCGACTCATAATCACTCCTTTGCGGCTTGCTGATCTTCTCGTCTTCCTTCAGCATGTCATCCACAACGAGATCATATAAGCTGAGTTCTGTACTGTTTGTACGCGCAAACATGAACGTACCATCAACATCACTCACTTTTATCCAAGCAAAATCAGAAATTAACTTCTCTTTTTCCTTACCCATTTCCTTTACGTATAAAGAAATGTTATTTTCTTCGCCTTCAGATGGTCCTACTTTTGTAAAATAAATCTTATCAAAGTTCGGCGTGTGATTTACGACGGTATAAACATCGCTTTCTAGCTTCTCTTTTTCCTTGTCAGTTTTAATATCTTTAATATATAAATCAATCGTTTCTCCATCATCGGCAGTCTTTACATACATTACAAGATTGTTATTTTCAAAAAGAGCATACAGCCATATTACGTTTTTATCGATTAATACCTCTTCCATTAAATTATGTAAATACAGTTTACCACCTGTTCGATCATCATAGTCCTTGATATAGAATACCTGATCCCCTTTATCCGTGATTATGTAAGAGGCTCCGTATTCTAGACTAACATTCGAGGCAATTCTCACTTGTTTATCCTGCTCTTCTGCTGTCCCTTTTAATTTTCCAGGCTCAATATAATACAATGCGCCTGTCAAATCATCATCTATGTTGTCCATATAGAAAATACGATTACCACTTTTATTTTTCTTGACTAAGTCTTCCATATGATATGCATAAAACTCTTCGGTTGAGTAAAATCCATGATCGTCGATGTGCGCATCGACTACTCTTTTTGTAGTCATATATGGGTTTTCCATTTTTTTATTTATTACAAAAAGCGAATTTTCTTTTGTATATAATAAGGTATGATCGGTAGAAAATGAGACCGAAACTAGTTTAATACCTATAAAAATAATGATTGCAATTGCAGCTATAGCTACTAGTAATAGCATAAGTTTATTTTTTATGAGTTTCTGCCCATTGATAACAGGCTCTGATTTCACCATCTCAATTGTGCTTGCTGCTGTTTGTGGCACAGCAATCTCCGTTTCAGGATTCATTAACATTGATTGCTCAACTTTTACTTCCTCTAGAGGAACTGCTTCTTGTTGATCTGCGAATGAATTTCCACATTTGCTGCAGAACTTCACTCCCGGTCCCGCTTTGGAACCACATTTCTGACAAAACATATATATCCTCCTTATGTTCTTTAATCTTAGTAACCAATTCCTATTCGATATACTCCCGACATAATCCTTCATAATATGTGGAAAATAAACAAAGTAAAAAATCAAGGAGCGTTACGACCTCCTTGATTTTTATATGATTTAGATATTCAGTTCTTCCATTTCTCGATCTTGTGGATATTACGAGTTTACATATTTAACGTATCGCACGCTTTAAAGACTGAATATAACCAACATGCCAGCCTTCATGGTACAGCGTAAACATCATCACTTCTCCATAAGTAGACATCTCCGTACCAGGACGTAGGACGAATGGCTTTGGCAATGGCTCATCCCAACGATGTCCGAAGTCTTTTTCAATACGACTCATTTGCTCTTTCAATTCAGTAGCGAGTGTCGCTAGAGATGGTACTTCCCCATTCCAATCTGCTGGCTTTGTACCTTGATTGAACATTTCAACATACCCTGGCTTTACGATTTCTGCTGCCATTTCCCGACCATAAAGCAAATAATCCTGCGCTACGAGAATATGACCAACATTCCAGACAATATTGTTGTTATGTCCTTCAGGAACAATATTGATTATTTCTTCATTAAAGTGATTGATCATCGTTAATGTAAAACCACGAATCATTTCATATTGCTTACTAATTGCATGACTCATCATCGTTCTCCATCCTTCCCCACTCATTAAAAATCCCGCACAAGGATGTTGTGCGGGATTTAGAGTCCAATTTTCGGTTTACTTAACTGCTTCTTTTAATTTGTTACCTGCTTTAAATACAGGAACAGTTGCTTCTGCAATTGTAATGGTTTCACCAGTTTGTGGGTTACGTCCAGTGCGGCCAGCACGCTTACGAGTTTCGAATGTACCGAATCCAACAAATTGAACGCGGTCTCCTTTTTGAAGTGCAGATGTAACTTCACCTAGTAGTGCGTTTACAACAGCCTCAACATCTTTTTTAGTCATGTTTGTTTTTTCTGCTATGCTTGATACCAATTCTTGTTTGTTCATAACTCTTATTCCTTCCTTTCATCTCTTGGGCTTATGTAAGCCGATTATAATGGTCTTTCACTTACTTCACAATTTATTCGCTGTGAAACCGTCAATCTCCTTCTCGATTTTGCATTTTATTTGATCTTTTTTGCTTCTTGCCATAATTCTTCCATTCTCGCTAGGCTCGTTTCACTAATATCTTGATTTTGAGCGCGCAGAGTGTGTTCAATATAGGCAAATCTCTCTTTGAATTTGATATTTGCTTTTGCTAATGCTTCCTCTGGGTCAATCTGCATAAATCGAGCCAAATTAACGATCGCAAATAGGAGATCACCAAATTCCTCTAATCGATCACCCACATCCTTTGCCTCTTGTAGCTCCTGCCATTCCTCCATAACCTTCTGCTGCACATCATTAAGCTCAGTCCAATCAAAGCCTACAGCAGCAGCCTTCTTTTGCAGCTTGTACGCTGTTAATAATGCAGGCAAATCCCGAGGGATTCCGCTAAGCTGTGAAGCCTCTTGTTCATTTCCTTGATCGGATTTCTCCTTCTTCTTCATTTCTTGCCAATTTTGCAATGCTTCATTCGCATTATTTGCTTTTATTTCACCAAATACATGTGGATGACGACGAATAAGCTTATCGCTTAGTGACTGAATCACATCATACACATCGAAATAGCCTGCTTCAGTGGCAATTTGACTATGTAATAGTATTTGTAAAAGAAGATCTCCGAGCTCCTCCTGCAGATTGTCAATGTCCCCAGTATCAATCGCTTGAACGACTTCATAAGTCTCCTCGATCAAGTTCTTGCGAATGCTCTCATGTGTTTGTTCACGATCCCATGGACACCCCTCTGGGCTTCGCAAAATGGTGACGATTTCCTTTACATAATGGAACCTACGGTAATGAATCACATCAGCAGTTGTAGGTGGTATATAGAGAAGACTAAAGTTATTCCACTCATCATTCTGGTCGACTTCATACAATGGTAGCTCTCGAATGCTCTGCTGCTGCGTTCCTAGATAGGAGCCCATCAAAACAGGGTATTCATCTGGATAGCTCTGCATCAAGGTAAGCTTTACATCGGAGGCTGTAAAACGGTCATAAACCTGTGCGATCACTGTATGCACGGCAGGATTGAGCTGGCCTTCACTTAATGATGTCGCATCGAGGAGTAAAAATCCTTCAATCGGATCAAAGCCAAATGCATGGAATACCTGATCCAAAAAGCTATGACCTCCATAAACCTTGACCTCAATCCCTTCTCGTTTCCCTGCCTCAAGAAGTAATGGTACCGTCCGCTCTGCAACGCGTGGATGACCTGGCACTGCATATATGACATGCTCTTGAACTTGCGCTAATGAGATAATGCGTTCTGTAATCGCTTCATATACCTCTTCAAATTGTGTATAGGCTTCATATAGTTCATCAAAGCTATATACGGTAATCCCTTGTGATCTTATGTATGGAACAAGTGGAAAATCAGCCGTTCGCATATAGACCTTTCCTACCTTTTGCATTTGCAGCAAGCTGGAGGAGGAAAGCTCCTCAACATTCCCTGAGCCTAAGCCAATAATCTCAATACTACCCAAAAACTATACCTCCTAGTGACGTAAAAGTTTAAAACGATGCAAAATACGAGTTGCTTTGCGAAGACGCGGGATCGCTTCTAAATCACGAGCACGAATCGCTCCCGTAACGAGCAGCATGACTCCATAAACAATCACTGCCAAGCCCACCGAGAGCAGAACAACTATTCCATTGAGAAGGCGCTCTTGGCTTATCAAAGTTGATAATAGCTGGGTACTGATCACTTTCGTCAATAGTACGACAGCCGCCATTGCACCTACTGCTATTAATGGATTGGTCACATAATTACGCAGATTAAACGAAGTGCCGGTATATTTATTGACAGCCAATAAATTCAACGTCGTGGCAACAAAATATGCAATCACTGTAGAGAGTGCAGCTCCCGTAATCCCCATAAACGGAATCAAGATGAGATTAAACATCACCTTAAATACCACTCCGATCAAGAGATTACGCGCGGGTCGCGTTGCGAGTCCGATGCCGTACAAGATCCCATTCGAAGTAATACCCAATGTTGAAAATATCGTCGTAAAAGCAAGTACGGCTAAAGTTGTACTGCCTTCATTCGTCATATAGAGGAAAATATTCACCGGCTCCGCAATAACGGCAAGCCCCACCGCAGCAGGTAAACCAATATATAATGTCAGACGTAGCACAAGCTCAGAATAATGCTGAATCGTTTGCCGCTGTTTCAATGCATTCGCTTCAGAAATCGCAGGCAATATCGCAAGCGATAATGGCGTTGCGACGAAAGCAGCAAACTGTACCAGTGGTTGTCCACGCCCAAGAACACCAGTCCAATGCTTGGATTCAGCAAAGCCCGCCCAATCTAATACGTTCTTAACGGTAAAGGTATCGACCATTTGCATTAATGGTAGGACGAGCGCTCCTGCCGCCATCGGTATCGCGATCTTGAGCAAATGAGAGATGATCTCCTTCGCGGATTCCTGCGTATGCCTGCCGATAGGGAGTCCCCCTTCGACATAGCTTTCCCTCTTTTTAAAACCCATCCAAAAATAGAGTAGAATGAGTAGAGATGCAAAAGAACCCGTCACCGCACCAAATACGGCACCTGAACCTGCATGATAGACAGAATAGCCATTTGTAATAAACCAATAGGAAAGGATTAAGATCGTGATGACACGAATAAACTGCTCCACAATTTGCGAGAGGGCTGTCGGCATCATATTTTGATGACCTTGGAAATAACCACGGAATGCGGACATCACTGGAACGATCAAAAGTGCAAAGGAGATGCTACGAATCGGCATAGCGAGTTCTGGATCTCCTGCCATGAGCTGAGCAATTAATGGCGCGGATATGTATAGAACAAGAAAGAAAAAAAGTCCCGTAATAAACAGAAAAATGGATGAAAGTCGAAAAACCCGCCTCGCACCTTCCCGATCTCCTGCGACCAATTTCTCGGAAACAGTTTTGGAGATCGCATTCGGAAATCCGGATGTGGCTAGAAATAACAAAATCGTGTATACAGGATACACTTGATTATATACATATAGCCCCACATCTCCCGCGATATTCTGATACGGGATACGGTAAACAGCACCGAGTAGCTTAGATAATAAAGCAGCAATACCTAATATCGCCGCACCTTTAATTAGTTTCATCGAACCTTGACTCACAAATAGGACCTACCCTCTATGTAAAAATATAGAACGATTGAATTTGCTTCATATTATACCATGTGTGATCGACAGAATCTTTATTTCTATTTCTTATCTAGCGCGATTTACTACTTTTATAATCTCTAATCACACAAAAAATACCACAGCCGCATGAACTGTGGCAGGAAAGTGCCGTCAATACGAGACTTATCCGTAAAATTGAAAATATTAGTAATCCACTTTTTTAACATTCATCTCTCCTCTTCTTGTAATTACCACAAAATTACCATATAGTATGTAAAAATTGCAAAGTAATTCTTAAAATTTTTACAAATGCAAAAAAGAGAGGAGGATATTTATAAAAAAATCTATTTTAAGTATATTTGTTGCTATGCTTTTATTTTCAGGTTGTTCTCTTAATGAGAGTAATGACAAAGAGGCGTTAGCGGTTGCTATAAAGTATAAAGAAATAACGACAAATATAGCGGAGGTATTGAATTAGGTGAATATGTAAAAAAGAGAAACGAGCAGCTACAACCGTATTTAACTGAAGATGAATAGCATCGCAAAATCAAAAATGCAGAAAGCACTTATTTCGAGAGGCTTTCTTATAGGATGAAAGGTAACATCCAAATTCAAAATATTGAATTCGAGAAATTTAAGGAAGATTCTATGGGTAAAGAGAAAGAATTTCACTATTCTATGGAAGTTACGTTGACATCATTTACTGGCGATACAAAATCAGTAGTAAAAACAGGACAGATAACATTAATTAACGAAGCAGGCATTTGGAAAATTTCTTTAGATAAATATGACCGACTAACTGATCGAGATTTTTAGCAATATCGATCGTTTTTCAAACAATAAAAAAGCAGGACGGAGTTTATTACTCCAACACCTGCTTTTTTCGTTTTTTTCACTTTCTTACTGCTCCATCTGCTTGGCCAAAAAGGCTGCTCCTGTTTCGGCGATCTTTAACTCGAGATCACTCATCTTGTTTGTGTCGCTTTTACTAATGAGAATCACAGTTCCTATCGGATCTCCACCAGCAACGATCGGAGCGATAACATAAGAGCTCATCTGCTCTTTGACATCACGCAAGAGCTCATATTCACCGCTGTTGACCTCTTTTATTGATTTCCGTTCATCCATGCAAGCTTCAACGATCGGTCCAATCGGTCTTTCGAAATAATCCTTCTTTGATCCACCTGCAACGGCAATCACATGATCACGATCTGAAATCATCGTGATATGATTAAGACTTTCAAACAATGATTCTGCATATTCCTTTGCAAAATCACCGAGCTCACCAATCGGGGAGTACTTTTTGAGAATGACCTCTCCGTCCCGATCGACAAAGATTTCTAGCGGGTCACCTTCACGGATGCGAAGTGTACGGCGAATTTCCTTGGGGATGACTACCCTTCCTAAATCATCAATACGACGAACAATTCCTGTTGCTTTCATTCCTAAGCCCCACTTTCATAGAAGTATATACGTGATGCTAAAGTGTTCAAACGGAAGTTCGTATCATAAGCACTAAATTAGAAGCGTACTGAGTTTTTGGTGCCGCTTTATGGATAGTATTTGCTCGCACACCATTAATATTCTCTTTCTCCTCTTATTCCTTTTTTGCCATAGGGAGCTTATTTTCTTCAATCAATCCTTCAAGTTCATCATCCATGAACATATTATAGGCATTTCGTGCCTCTTGGTCAGCGATTTGCTCCTTAACCTGCTCAAAAGGTACCAACTCTCGGCTCTCAACACGTATTACATGGTAACCATATTCGGTTTGCACAGGATCACTTACTTGATTAAGCGGCAAAGTCATCGTTGCGATCTTAAATGGCTCTACCCACTTTATAACTGGTTGATTCGCATATAAGCCACCCAATTTATTATTTTCCTGATCGACGTTTCCAAACTCGTCATCAGTATACTCATTCGCCAGGGTCGCAAAATCCTCTCCTGCACGAATACGCTCTGCTAGCTCAGTAGCAAGTTCCTTCGCCTCAGCATCACTGCGCTTCTTGTTATCAATCAATAAGTGACGAACAGACGCAATCATAAAATATTCAGGATTTTCATCGTAAAACTTCTTGAGCTCAGTATCGCTCTTTATCGTATAGAAGTATTGACTAAATAGGAGCATTTGCTGTAGCTGATTTTTGATATCCTGCTCACTTAATTGCAGCTTATTTAGCAATGCATCATAGCTAACACCTTTTTCTAGAACGCTGCTTATCGACTCTTTTGTCGCCTGGTAAACTTGATCCCATTCATCTGCTTTCACAGTCAAGTTTTTGGCTTTTGCCCGCTCGGTGATTACCTTTTGCCCTACATACATCTCTAAGTAATCATTCCAGTTCGTTTGATCTCTAATTGCTTCATTATCAGGGTAATAATAGAAAGACAGGAAATCGAGATATTTCTCAAATTCCTCTGCAGTTACCTCTCCCTCTTTATATGTGGCAACAGCCTGCTTACCATCCATTCCTAAATCGATTACATCGGCGTTTTCAACCTTCTGTTTCCCTTTACTACATCCCATCATTAGTGAGGATATCAGTGCCAATATTACGAAGAGTCGTACCCCAATTCGGATCGTCTTATTTTGCAACATGTGTGTGGACCCCTTTCATTTTAACTTGCTCCAACCCTTGCAAGACTTGTTCAAGGATCTTTAGACCGTTCTCTACTTCAGTCTCTTTAACATTAACAGTTATACTTAGCCCTTGTCTAGTATCGAAGCCTATCCGATCACTAATCCTATTTGTGAGCTGAAAGAGCTGTAAACCATCAATTACCTCAACTCCACGTTCTTCAAAGGCCATGACGAGATATTTATGCTCATAGGCAATCTTTTTAACATAATGCTGGTAGCAATAGCTTTTTACAGAGGTTAATAAAAGCAATCGTTCTACCGGTGATGGAGGCGGACCAAAACGATCAAGGAGTTCATCATAGAGATCCTGCCACTCTAGCGGACTTCTTACATCAGCGAAGCGTTTGTACATCTCGATTTTTACATGTGTATCCGAAATATACGTGGTCGGAATATAGGCATCCAGTGTAATCGAGATTTCGGGTTGAAATACTTCCTCTACTACTTCACCCTTTAGCTCTGTAATCGCCTCTTTGAGCATCTGATTATATAGATCAAACCCGACTGAATTGATAAAGCCATGCTGCTCTGCTCCGAGCATATTACCTGCACCGCGAATCGCTAAATCTCGCATCGCGATTTTGAATCCAGAGCCAAGTTCTGTAAACTCTTTAATCGCGGCAAGGCGTTTTTCTGCCACCTCATTTAGTACTTTTCCCTTTTGATACGTAAAATAGGCATACGCAATTCGATTCGAACGACCAACTCTACCTCTTAGTTGATAGAGTTGGGAGAGGCCTAAGCGATCCGCTTCATAGATGATTAAGGTATTAACATTAGGAATATCGACACCTGTTTCAATAATCGTAGTAGAGACTAATACGTCTGCACTACCATCGAGGAAATCGAGCATTACGCTCTCCAACTCATTCTCTGACATCTGTCCATGACCCACCACGACTCGTGCATCAGGTACAAGTGCTGAGATCTGCTCGGCCATCTTATAAATCCCTGCGACATTATTGTACAAAAAGAAAACCTGTCCATTACGTGCGAGTTCCCGCTCAATCGCCTCTTTTACTAGACTTGGCTGATATTCAAGCACATAGGTTTGCACTGGAAAACGATTTTCTGGCGGTGTCTCAATCACAGAGAGATCACGCACACCCAAGAGTGACATATGGAGCGTACGCGGGATTGGAGTTGCAGTTAATGTTAATACATCTACATTCTCCTTTAGTTGCTTAAGACGCTCTTTATGTGTTACACCAAAGCGCTGTTCCTCATCGACAATTAATAATCCTAACTCCTTGAACAGAACGTCCTTGGATAATATCCGATGAGTGCCGATTAAAATATCAACATTTCCTTTTTTCAACACATTTAAACTCATGTTCTGTTCGGCCCGAGTTCGAAAGCGATTTAATACCTCAATCCGCACAGGAAAATCGGCAAAGCGTTCTTTGAATGTTTCATAATGCTGCTGTGCTAATATCGTTGTTGGCACGAGTACTGCTACCTGCTTGCCACTCATTACTGCTTTAAAGGCAGCACGAATCGCGACCTCGGTCTTACCATATCCGACATCGCCACAGAGGAGCCGATCCATTGGACGACTCAATTCCATATCTCTCTTAATCTCTTCGACTGCTTTTAACTGATCATCTGTCTCCTGATAGGGAAACATCATCTCAAATTCACGTTGATAAGGAGTATCTGCATCAAAAGCAAAGCCAACACTCGCTTGACGCTTGGCATAGAGCTTAATGAGATCCTCTGCAATATCCTGCACCGAGCTTTTAACACGATTTTTGACCCGCTTCCATTCATTACCGCCTAATGCATAGATTTTAGGCTCCTTTTCCTCGCCCGCCACGTATTTTTGCACAAGGTCTAATTGCTCAATCGGGACAAAAAGCTTATCATTTCCTGCATATTTAAGATGTAAATAATCCTTATGAATGCCTTCGATCTCTAGAGTTTGGACACCCAAAAACCTTCCGATCCCATGATTGACGTGAACGACAAAATCGCCCACCTTAAGATCAAGATAGTTTTTGATCCTCTCACCTGCATCCGCCTTTTGAATACGCCGTACCTTGCGTTGCCGTTGGTGAAAAACCTCACGCTCCGTCACGACGACAAGACGTGCACCAATTAACTCAAAGCCCGTCTGCAGATTACCTATTACAATCATCGGCTTTTTAGGTAAATAATCGGGTAATGTACGATAGAACTCTACTTCCATTTGATAGTCCTTCAACACATGATGAAGACGCTCAGCACGCTCCTCGTCTCCTGCCATGAAAAGGATCGTTACCCCAAGCTTTTGCCAGCGTGCAAGCTCGGTTTTGAGCACATTTAATTGGCCGTGGAATTCCTGCATCGTACGGCTTACAAAATTGATAATGTTTTGGGGCTGCACTCTTTTGACCTGACGTAAAAAGAGTGACAAATACAAGATCGGATGTTTTTCTTTATGAAAGACTTGATCATAGCTCTTCGTTAAAGGAAAGTCATTTACCATTTTTCCTTGTTCAATGCTATGGGCGAGCCACTCTGCTTCTTCTGTTTCAAGCTGTTCGGCAAGCTCGATGACCCGAGAAGGCTCGTCGACAACCAAAATTGGATCTCCTTTAATATAATCCAGCAGGGTAGATGGCTTTGGGTAGATAGCAGAAATAAAACGGCTCATCCCTGTAAACGTGCGACCTTCTTTTAATTGCTCGATTACTTCTCCAATCTGTTCAACTAAGCGCTCTTTTACCTCTGGAAGCTTGATACGAGCAAGTTCATTTCTTAATTGTTCCTCGATCCGATGGGCAGCACGAATCAAATCATCTGGCGCATAAATCAGCTCTCGTGCGGGTCCGATCACAATTTCCTGTAGCTCCTCGATCGAGCGTTGATTGGAAAGGTCAAAATGACGGATAGAATCGATCTCATCATCAAACCACTCCAAGCGGATCGGATGTTCACTATCTGGTGGGTAGAGATCGAGAATGCCTCCTCTTAAACTTAACTCGCCCTTTCTCTCAACCTGACCTACGCGCTCATACCCGACATGAACAAGCTGGCTAATCATATCCTCGATGCTTTGAATTTGACCAACATGAATCGGGAGATTCGCTTTTTCCCATGCTTTAGGATGAGGTAAATTCCGACTCACCCCAGCATAAGAGGTTACAAGAATACGTACATTTCTGTGAGTAATTTGATTGAGCAAACGAATACGTTCTGCAGTAACATCAGGGCTTGCTGCTTCAATTTCATTAGTCAAAATCTCCTCAGATGGGAAGAAAAAGACCTCATCCTCATTGAGCAATTCTACTAAATCCTCATATACTTTTTGACCCTGATAGTTATTATGCGTAATCACAACGATCGGCCGATCTACACTAGCTTGTATAGCGGCGATAAATAGTTGACGAGCAGAACCAGATAATCCAGTAATCAGTTGTTCATGGAGATGATTCTGGATTCCCGTCGTTGTCATTTGAAATTCCGGGTTGACTAACAATGCCCGATATATCCAATTCTGCACTAACAGCACCCCAATTTATAGAAAACTTTTATCGTCAAGCTTTGAAAGCAGTTAATCGCCAAAATAAGCCTTGAATGGTTACAAGGCTTTGTTCTCATAATCATTTATTGTAATGGACTAGATAATAGTGACAACTCAGGATGATGATGGATTGCTTCCTGACAGTATTCACATAGGACCTGTACATCCATATTCCCATTTCCATCCTCAGCAATCATACGTATGCGGTCCTCAGGAGTTAACGCATCAATAGAGCTTTGCAATTCCTGTGTCATTTGCGTAAATTCGCCTAAAGTATGACGACAGCCCCGACAAATATAGCGTATGGTCATCAATATGCCTCCTCGTTGGAGTTTATAACCCTTAACAGTTTGCTCCAATAAGGCGTCTTTTATTCCATACTTAATTATACTTATTCATCACTTTCTCAAAGGGCTCTATTAACCAAGCCTCGGTTGCCTCGGCTGCGCGATCGATAGTCTGTACAACTTCTGCTACTTCACTTGTAGTAAATTTGGAGAGGACATAATCCGCTACGCTCCAGCCTACTGGAGGACGATTTATACCTATTTTGATACGCTTAAACTCATCTGTATTCGTATGAAGAATGATCGATTTGACTCCATTATGACCCCCGGCACTTCCTTTTTGGCGTAAACGCAATTGGCCTACTGGAAGATCCAAATCATCATAAATGATCAATAGCTCAGATATATCTATCTTATACCAATCTAGTAACTCACGTACCGACTCTCCTGAAAGATTCATATATGTTTGGGGCTTGAGCAAAATCACCTTTTCACCATTAACAATTCCCTCACCTAGCAGCCCTTTGAAACGGCTCGCTGTGACCGGAATATTAAGCCGCTTACTCAAGGCATCAACTACCATAAAGCCTACATTATGTCGCGTATTTGCATAGCTTTTGCCCGGATTGCCCAAGCCTATTATGACCTTTACCATCTTCCTCCCCCAATCAACCTCTATAGAACTTATTCTTTCTTTTCGTCATCCCCTGTTGTTTCGACCATCGCTGGTGGTTCTGGCTCCGCTTCTGATTCAACAGGATCCAACTTTGGCATAATAACGCTTACGACCAATTCATCCTCGGCTGTCCGAAGCTCAATTCCTTCTGGTAGCGTTAGCTCATGTACTCGAATCTGATCACCGATGTTAAGATGCTGCGTCTCTACCTCAATTGCGGGAGGAAGACGATCGGGAAGTGCACGAACCTCCAACTCATTGAGCTGCTGCTGTAATACTCCACCATCCTGTACACCGACTGGAGTCCCTAGAAGCTGGAGTGGAATAGCTGTATTCACTTTATCACCTTTTTTGAATTGGTGAAAATCGACGTGCAGTACCTGACGATCCATTGGGTCGACCTGCAAATCATGAATCATTGCATTTAGCCGCTCTTTACCATCAATAGATAGATTGACCAACGAATGACGGCTCTCCTTACGCATAAAAGCCAAAAAATCGCTTTTATTTACTTGTATATTTAATCCATTTAAATCTTTTCCGTATACAACTCCGGGAATCCAACCATTTTGACGTAACACTCGAAGATAAGAACGTGTTGAACGTTCACGAGTTAGAACGTTAAGGTTCTTTGACATATAAAGCACCCTCCTTTTTCCATTCTTCACTAGGATTCCCGGAAAGGAGGGGGTTAATCCCTCACGTGGAGGGGTTTTTATGAAAATAAATTAGTCGAAAAGTTTGCTTACAGAAAGCTCTTCATGCACTCGGATAATCGCTTCACCGATTAGTGGTGCGACAGAAAGCCTTTTTAGATTTGGAATCTCTTTTTCCTTAGGGATTGGGATCGTATTAGTTACTACCAATTCCTTGATCTTGGAGGATGAGATACGCTCCATTGCTGGTCCTGATAAAACTGGATGCGTACAGCATGCATATACTTCTTTTGCTCCACTCTCGATCAGTGCATTGGTTGCAAGAACGATCGTTCCAGCCGTATCGATAATATCGTCAATCAGAATACAGGTTTTACCCTCAATATTACCAACGATATTCATTACTTCAGCTACGTTAGGCTCCGGACGACGCTTATCGATGATTGCAATTGGCGCTTGTAGGCGCTCAGCCAATCTACGTGCACGTGTCACACCACCATGATCCGGAGAAACAACGACAACATCATCCAAACCCTTATCGATAAAGTACTTAGCTAAGATTGGCACACCCAATAGGTGATCAACCGGAATATCAAAGAAGCCTTGAATCTGTGTTGCATGTAAATCCATAACAATCACACGATCAGCACCTGCTGTTTCCAAGAGATTTGCTACGAGCTTAGCAGTGATTGGATCACGAGCACGAGCTTTACGGTCTTGTCGTGCATACCCATAATAAGGGATAACAACATTAATACTCTTAGCAGATGCACGCTTAAGCGCATCAAGCATTACCAAGATTTCCATGAGGTTATCATTGACAGGATAACAGGTAGATTGAATAAGAAAGCAATCAGCACCACGTACACTTTCCTTTAGATCAACGCGAATTTCCCCATCACTAAAATTATGAAATTCTGCATTCCCTAATGGAAGTCCGATATGTTCAACTATTTCTTGTGCCAATTGTGGATTGGAATTTCCGGAAAAGACTTTTAGTTTAGAATCTCGATAATTTGGCATAACTGCTTGATAACCTCCTAGGGATTTTGCGATTTACGCTTAGCTTTTAATTTGGTTGCGAATTCTTCTTTATTCACTTGACGCTCACGTGCAATCGCAAATGCTCCGTCAGGAACATCACGGTTGATTGTTGAGCCTGCTGCAATAAACGCCTCACGTCCAACCACTACTGGAGCCACAAGGTTTACATTGCAGCCGATAAAGGCCTCGTCCTTAATCGTTGTTTTATGTTTATGAACACCATCATAATTGACGGTGATTGTGCCGCAGCCTACATTAACATCGCGGCCAATCTCAGCATCACCAATATAGCTGAGATGAGATACTTTGGCACCATCAGCAATGGTTGATTTTTTAACTTCTACAAAATCACCGATCTTCACCTTCTTACCAATTACCGTTTCTGGACGAATGTAAGCAAATGGACCGACGGTAGAATGATCATCTACAGAACTATTTTGAATAACAGAGCGTGTAACTTTGACAAACTCCCCGATTTTCACATCGGTTAGGTCTACATCTGGTCCTATTGTACAGCCTTTACCAATTTTCGTTTTCCCTTTTAGCTGAGAGCCTGCAAGAATGACGGTATCAGGCGCAATTTGGACATCCACCTCTATATAAGTGTTCATTGGATCTTGAAGAGTAACACCGTTTTTCATATGTCGTATATTAATACGCTTGCGTAGCAGTTTTTCTGCCCCTGCTAAAGCAACCCGATCATTAATGCTAACGGTTTCATCTACATCCTCTGTTTGATAAGCTGCAATCGATTCGCCATCACTCTTGAAAATATTAATAATATCGGTTAGATAGTATTCACCTTGTTGGTTATGATTTGTTATCCGTTTTAAGCCTGCAAACAGCTTTTGATTATCCACACAGTACAGTCCTACATTTACCTCGTGAATGGCTTTCTCAATCGGTGTAGCATCCTTTTCCTCAACGATTCGCTCTACTGTACCATCTTCAGCATATAAAATGCGTCCATAGCCATAAGGTTGATCCATTTGCGCTGTCAGCAAAGTCAGGGCGGAGTCTGATTCTTGATGAGCCTTGATCAGCTTCTTGATCGTTTCACTTGTAATCAATGGAGTGTCACCATTAATGACTAGAGTAATACCCTCACGCTTTCCTAGCAACGACTCTGTTTGCAATACCGCGTGCCCCGTACCCAATTGCTCCTCTTGTAGACAATACTGTACTCGATTACCTAAATATTGTTGTACCGAATCTGCGCCATGTCCGATCACAAAATATGTATCGGTAATGCCTACCTCTTGAAGGGTAATGGCGAGATGCTCTACCATCGGACGCCCTCCAATCGGATGCAACACTTTATGCAAATCCGATTTCATACGCGTTCCTTTTCCTGCTGCAAGTACTACAGCATAGATTGAACTCATTTATTTAATCCCCTCTCCTCTATGGAGTATACCACATTGACTATACCCAACTACGGAGGGTTTTTCAAGGAAAAAGAATACAACAAAAGCTTCCATTCATGTGCATATTCTCTGTTGTCTTATTTCTTCCCATAGTGGAGGTATGTCTTTCAATCCCTAAAATAGTTTATTCTACTACTAAGCAAAAGGAATGAGTAACGCAGACAGAAAAGAGGACCTAGATAGGTCCTCTTTGTTTTAAGCTCCCTCTTCAATTGGCTGTTGCTCAATTGCCTTTTCATACACTTCAAGAACTGCCTGCTGAATTTTCTCTCGTGTGGAGGAAGAGATGGGATGTGCGATATCCCGAAATTCACCATCTGGCGTTCTCTTACTAGGCATAGCAACAAACATACCATTGTTGCCATCTATTACACGGATATCATGGACGACAAACTCATTATCAATGGTAATTGATGCGATCGCTTTCATACGACCCTCGCTGTTTACAGGGCGAAGTCTTACGTCAGTAATTTCCATTGTTTTTCACCACCTTTACCCCTATGCTTACCGCTTTCAAACTATTTCCACATCTTGCATAGGAATTCCTGCTTCAAACTATTGGAAATTTAAAAAAATTTTCAGTTTTCTTTCATAGCGATCATTTCGATCTCTACTTTAGCATTAAGTGGAAGCCCGGCAACCGCTACAGTCGTTCTCGCAGGTTTATGTTCTGGGAAGATTCCTCCATACACTTGATTCATTTCAGCAAAGAATTCCATGCTCGTTAAATATACATTTACTTTGACTACATGGTTAAAAGTAAGGCCAGCTGCCTCTAGAACAGCACCTAAGTTTTTGAAAACTTGCTCGGTCTGATCAGTTACACTACCCTCCACTAAGGTACCATCTGGGCGTAATGGTGTTTGACCAGAGGTATACAGAAAATTACCTACTTGAATAGCTTGTGAATAAGGCCCGATAGCAGCGGGTGCATTTGTCGTATGTACTGCTTTCATCATTATCTCTCCTTAAAATTTATATTTATAGATCAAAATAATTACCTAAATGTAGTTCAATCTTGCGTTCGCGGGGGTCAACTTCGGTTAGGCGTGCTAGGGAAACGTATTGATCGACTAAGCGCTCGGAAGTATCCATATCCTCTACGAGAACACCTGCACCGACTACCTCTGCTTGAAACTCATGTAGGAGGTCATACATGCCACGAATCGTTCCACCAGCCTTCATAAAGTCATCGATAATCAATACACGAGAATGGTGCGGCATCGATCTTCTTCCTAATGACATCGTTTGAATGCGCTTTGTGGAACCGGATACGTAATTGATCGTCACAACAGAGCCTTCTGTTACTTTAGAATCTCGTCTTACGATAATTACAGGTACCTGTAACTGATTGGCAACTGCATAGGCAAGTGGAATCCCTTTAGTTTCTACCGTTATTACATAGTCAATATGTCGATCACTAAAATGTGTTGCAAATATTTTCCCTAATATCCCTAGCTTCTTGGGGTCCCCCAAGATGTCAGACATATAGAGATATCCTCCCGATAAGAGCCGATTAGGATCAGAGAGCGTTTCTAGCATCGAGCTTACAAAGCTTTTGGCCTGTTCCATCTGGATGTAGGGGAGATAAATTACACCTCCTGAGGCACCAGCTACCGTACGCAGTACCCCCACTCCTTCACCTTCAAAGACCTCTTTTATAATCGTCAAATCTTCGCTAATCGATGATTTGGCTGAACCATAATCCTCTGAAAACTGAGTTAGCGAAATCAGTTTATGTGGGTTTTCCAAAAGCTTTCGCGTCATATCTACTATGCGCGCACTCCGTTTCAACTTTTTCATGGCCCCTCCGTCGTTAAAAAATCCGAATGTTATATGTAAAATATATCATTATCATACGGTATCAGGCAACTACCTCACCATTGTTGCCTAACAGACGAACCACGTATACTTCATTACAAAAACCACGCAATCCATTATAGACACGTGCTGTCCGTCCGTCACCACGGATGAGCGCATATACAGTAGGACCACTTCCCGACATCAGAACTCCTTGACCACCAAAGCGCTGCATCTGTTCCTTGATCTTTTTCACCTCTGGTGAGATGGAAAAAGTAATGGGCTCTAATACATTGACCAAATTTTGAGTAAGCAAATTAAAATCTTTCGTCTCTAAGGAACGGATAAGCGCTTCATGATCAGGGTGTTCCTCAATTTCATCTACACGAAGCTGTGCATATACATCGGCAGTAGACACTCCACGCCGCGGTTTCGCTAAAACAACCCAGCATGCAGGTGGTGACGGTAGAGGCTTAAGGATCTCACCACGTCCAGTCGCAAGCGCCGTCCCTCCATATATACAAAAGGGAACATCAGAACCGAGCTCCGCACCAATCTCGGCTAATCTGTCTTGGTTTAAACCAAGATTCCACAGCTTATTCAAACCCTTTAGAGTTGCTGCAGCATCACTACTTCCTCCAGCTAAACCAGCTGCTACGGGAATATTCTTCTCAATAAAGAGTTCTACACCCTCTTCAATTCGGAATTTTTTACGCAGCAAATCGGCAGCTTGATACGCCAAATTCCGTCCATCTGTTGGAATATACCCAGCAGTGGACTCGATAACGATCCGTTTATCATCACGCTTTTTCATATGTATTCGATCAGCTAAATCGATAGTTGTCATAATCATTTCTACTTCATGATAACCATCCTCACGTTTATATTTTACATCTAGGGATAGATTAATTTTAGCAGGTGCTTTTACTGAGATACTATGCATCGAATCACATCCTCTCTGAACTTTCCCCATTTTACCATTTCAGCACGACATTAAAAAGCCCTGCTTTTTGTCCTAGTTTGATCATCTCTAAGAAACAGGTGTTTATATACAATACGAGGATTTTTTATACAGTATGAAGACAAGGAAGAAGGGCTGGTAGGTAGCCTGCCAGCCCTTCTTTTTATTTCTGTCCATTCTTCGCTAAGGCTTCTTCTGCAATCTGGATTGCACGCTTCACCATGTTCCCCGCATCACGAGTCGTAATGCCACCCCATCCCTCGCGCTGCACGGTCTCATAAAAGCCAAGATCCTTAGCAAGCTCTTCTTTAAACTGTTCACTCATAATACTGCGCCTACGTCCCATTTTATGCCCCCCCAAAAAGTCGATGCCAATGAGGAACGTGATCCATTAGCACCGTATCGTTAGTATGGGTTAAAAAAAAATTAAAAAACAGTAAGAAAATCTCACTGTTTTTATTGTGGTGCATATGTGATCTTTACTTGCTCGTGTTCACTCATGATCGTAAGTTCTACTGTCTCAGTTAGAATATCTGCATAACTGTATGATACTCTTTTAAAGGCATGTTGTTGCTCGTCCAATTTGACGATAAAAACCGATGGATAGGTTTCCTCTAGGACTCCCACTCTTTCAACGGTTTTTCGACGGCCGCCATTTGCTTTGAGCATAATACGTTGGCCAACATAGTTCTCCAACTTGCTCTTGATGTCAAACAAGGCATTTCTCGCCATCCCCGCATCACCTCACTGCTTGTAGTATAACACCCTTACTATAGTATGTCAAATAAATTCATAATTATAGCAGGGATTTGAGAATTTTGTCAACGGGAAAGTATGTAGAATTTGATAGAAATAAGTGTAATTAGCAAGAATGCCTCTATTTTTTCATTTTTTCTTCGGCATACCGAGACGAAAGGTACCTCTAGATTCAATTCCACCGATTCCAGAATTACCCTTTGTTGTGTTGGAGATAACGTCTAAAAGCGGAATGGTTTCACGTATCGAAGTGAAGGAAACCTTTTCTACCACATAGACAGGATCAAGAGCATGAATATTAACCCGCTCAGGTGAGCTGGCAAAATTAGCTCCAGATTTCATAATTCCTTCAAAATATGACTGACATGCACCGGCAAAAATGATCAGATTATCACGATGTCTCTCATAGGAGGAGCGCACTTTTTTGACTGCATCAATAAAGTAAGCAGAATGTCGATAATTTTTGAGATCATGCTTGTCGCCACCACTTCCTGCACGATAAGAGTCATGACCAGTAATCACTAAAATGTCAGGCTGATACTCCTCGAGCAACGAAACGACTTTTGAAGGCATCTGCTTTTCATCCATTCTCAAGCCTACAGCAGGAATGCCCAATTTCTCATATTGCTTTAAACAAATCTGCAAATAGCTCGAATCGCCATCAAGATGAAATACTTTACCCGGATGCGTGATAAAGCGTTGATCTGACTTTTCTACTTCACGATCAAGATGCTTAATACGACGGTGATCCGAGATGAGTCGTAAAACCTCTTGCTCTCGTTGAAATAACGGCATCCGTAACCTCTCTGCTTCATCATCGTCTACAACCTCGAGATCATCGAGCGGAGCATCTGCCAATAGCCGCCAATCAATTCCCTTAAGAATGGCTGTCCTACTCTCTTTGTCGATTGAAATGACACGAAATAAAATGTCCTTGCTATACGATTTGCGACCGACGATATCGCCTGCTCTTATCTCTCTACGCATAAAAAACCCCTCCTATAAGCCCATCATATTCACGGGTATAGGAAGGGTGCGATATGGTTGCTTAACTTGCCAAACTCCTCGATGGAGAGCGTTTCACCTCTACGTACAGGATCAATACCTGCATCTCTAAGCAGCTGCTGCCAGTCGAGATCCATTCCTGCAAAGGCGGAGCGTAAATTGTTGTAGATCGTTTTCCTTCGTTGTGCAAAAGAGGCTCGCACAACGCGAAAAAAAAGTTCTTCATTGTCCACTTGAATCGGTGGTTTCTTACGAATGCTGAGGCGAATAACGGCTGAGTCGACATTCGGCTTGGGCATAAAGACATTTTTAGGTACTGTTATACAATAGTGAGGCTCAGCATAATATTGCGCTGCTACCGACAGCGAGCCATACTCCTTACCACCAGGCTGTGCCGCAATTCGTTCTGCAACTTCTTTTTGGATCATAATAACGATCGATTGAATCGGTAAGCGCTCCTCTAAAAGTTTCATCAAAATGGGCGTTGTTACATAATAGGGGAGATTAGCCACTACATGTATGTGCTCGATTCCTGCCATATGTTCTTGTAAAAGTTGATGCAGATCCTGTTCCAATACATCTCCATGAACCACTTCGATATGATCGTATGGCGAAAGATTATCTGCAAGGATTGGAAGTAGGCGTTGATCAATCTCAATCGCAACTACCTTTTTTGCATGGCGCGCTAGCATCTCGGTAAGCGAGCCGATCCCTGGCCCAATTTCGATTACACCCGCTTCTTTAGTCAAAGTAGCCGTCTCAACAATTTTTCGCAGTATATTGGAATCGATTAAGAAATTTTGACCCAAGCTTTTTTTAAATGAAAATTGATGCTTCTTTAAGATCTCTGCAGTACGACTTGGATGTGCAATATCGCGATCCATCAGTTAATCCTCCTAACAGCCACTTCATAAGCATTAATAAAGTCCTCTTTACGAATTTGGAACAAGGTTAAGCGCTGATAAAATTGCTTGGCGTTACAAAAACCAATTCCTAAAAGCTGCCCGCAAATCTCGCGAAGCGTAGAAGCTTCCTTGCCTCCAACCAAGCCTAAATCGATAAGATCCTCCCATGCAATTAGCGGCTCTGGATTTATATGCGATGTATGCAGACGACTTAGTGCACGCAAAATCGCTTCCGGGGAGGCATTTTCAACACCTATGTCTCCATTTCTATTACCTTCATCACGGTCAATAAAAGCATGCTTTACCCCAGGTATCTCCTGACTAATAATCTTACGAATTCGTTCCCCTGCATAGTCAGGATCGGTTAATATGATTACACCCCGCCGCTCATGAGCTAAGCTAATTTGGCGCAATGTAGCTTTGGATAGCCTAGAGCCACCTGTCTCGATCGTATCAGCATCTAACGCACGCTTAATCGCATTCGTGTCATGACGCCCCTCTACGACAATTACTTCTTTTAGCATTGTTATGTATAACTCCTTTATCGTAACATTCAGCGCAACAGTTTGTAGCTCATTCATTGTATTTTATCAAACAACCAAGAAGACTACCACTTCAACTAAAAAAGAAGCAGGGGACGGTTCTCTGCTTCCTATTTTTGAATTTTCAGATTCCGGCAGCAGAGAACCGTCCCCTGCTGCAGTCCCCTGCTGCAAAAAGAAAAACAGGAGGGGGTTTCCTCCTGTTTTTAGTTGCTTTTCGGTTTATCTGGACCAATAACATAAACCGTTTTGTTGCGTTTCACCCCAAATTTATTGACAATCTCTAGATCTTCGATATATATATCGATTTTCTTCCCTTTGATCGCACCACCGGTATCCTCTGCCTTATAGAGACCATAGCCTTCGATATACACCCACCATCCTAAAGGGATCAAATCAGGGTCTACAGCGATTGTGTGGTTTTCCTGGACCTTGGCGCCGGATCTCGTTATTCCATATGCAGGATGATCAGGTCCTTTTCCAGAGATAATCTCATGAACAGAGTAGGCGGTTAGTCTCACATTCTTTAGCACCTTTTTCGGTACAAAGGTATAGCCTCCGATCGTGACAGGTTCAATTGTGCCGTAATGAACTACTTCCTCCGTTGGTTCTTCAATCAACTCAGTACGCATAAAGTCAAGATCAACTAACTCACCATTATAGTAGGTACCCTTATAAAGGTGAAGCTCTTCTCCTAATTCACCAGCATGGATCACTTTTTCTATCCCTTTAACGAGTGAATCATCTGCTTTACGTACGGTTTGGTATTTTAGTTCTTGGGGTTTTTCGATCAGACCGTATGAAACTTGAACCACCTCAATACGCTGATCGGCTTTAATCGGTTGGTTAAGATTAGGTGTAACAATATCCATATCATTAGGAATATAGCCTAGCTCCCGTAGTGCACCCTCTACGCTTGAGGAATTCGTCCATATTTTACGATCTGGTTGTTGACCTAATTTCACTGTTACTGGTATTACTTTTTTAACGAGAATTGTTAAACCGTCTTCGATCTCAGCCTCTTGTTCAGGCCAGACCAAATCATGTTCTCCTATTACTATCCCTGCTTCTGTAAAGAACTCAGTTACCGTCTTAGCATTTGTGCGAATCTCACTACGTTCATCTCCGTAATAAAGGATCACCTCATTGGTAGCCTTCCAAGAAAAAGCGAACGTAGTAAGACTTGAGCCTATAAAAAGAACGGAAAGTAATAAGAATCCAATTTTCTTACTCAGCATCAATCACCTCATCATACCTTTGCGATTCTAACAAGAATCGCGGTCAACACTCATGGTATGACGGAAAAAAGAGAAATAGAACACAGCATGTTAATCCGGTAAGCCTAAAACCTTCACTGCATTATTATATGTTATGTGAGCAATCTCTTCCGTTGTTAAGCCTCTTAATTCCGCCAGCACCTCTGCAACGTAGAGGACATAGCCACTTTCATTACGTTTGCCTCGAAACGGATGCGGTGTTAAATAGGGTGAATCCGTCTCGATAAGGATCCGATCAAGCGGGATCGCTTGTGCAACCTCTTTGGGAATGCGTGCATTTTTGAACGTAACAGGACCACCGAACGAAATATAAAAGTTCATATCGATGCATTCCTTAGCCATCTCTACACTGCCAGAGAATGCGTGCATTATTCCACCTACTTCGTCTGCACGCTCCTCCTTAAGAATCCTTAATAGATCCTCATGGGCTTCTCGATTATGAATCAGGATGGGTAAGTTTACCTCTTTAGCCAAACGGATTTGTTCGCGAAATACGCGGTCCTGAACATCCTTCGGCGAGGTATCCCAATAATAGTCCAAGCCAATTTCCCCAATCGCAACAACCTTGGGGTGATCGCATAAACTTTTTAACCAGTCATAATCTTCTGCCGTATAATCTTTGGCATCTACTGGATGCCAACCAACCGACGAATATATATAATCATATCTTTCCGCTAATTGCAAGGAGGAAGGAATTGTTTCACGATTGAAGCCTATGTTGAGAATGCGAGAGACTCCCATTTCACGGGCTCTAGCGAGCATCTCCTCACGATCCTCATCAAATTGCTCTGCATTTAGATGTGCATGTGTATCAAATAACATCGAGCGCCTCCTACTTCACCAAAGTTCCATTCGGAATCTCTGTAGGCAATGTTGCTACACGCAGAAAATCACCGTCTTTGGCGGCAAGGATCATCCCGTGTGATTCCACTCCTCTAAGCTTCACTGGTTTTAAATTGGTCACACAGATCAATTTTACTCCGATTAGCTCCTCTGGCTTATAGTACTCTGCGATTCCCGACACTACCTGTCTTCGTTCTGTTCCAAGGTCGAGAATAAGGCGTAGCAATCGATCTGCTTTTGGTACAGGTTCTGCTTCTACTACCTCTGCAACACGAAGCTCTACTTTGGCAAATTCCTCAATGCTAATCTCCGCAATCCCCTCTCGCTGCTCTGTTGGTTGGGGTTCATTTGCTCCCGCTTGATTCGCTTTATTTTTCTCTGCTTTTCGCTTAGCTTCTACTGTATAATCATCAATCGCTTTTAATTCCGCTTCTACATCCAGACGTGGGAAAATTGCTTCACCCTTATACAAGCGTGTGCCTACAGGTAATACACCCCACTCACCTGCAGAGTCCCAATCGATCAATTGATCCTTCTCCCCAATTCCAAGCTGTGCCCATATTTTTGCAGGGGTCTGCGTTAAAAACGGCTGGATCAAGATCGAAATGATCCGAATGCTCTCAGCAAGATGATAAAGCACCGTACCTAGGCGTGCATTATTTGCCTTCTCCTTAGCCAATGCCCAAGGAGCTGTCTCATCGATATATTTATTCGTACGACGAATCAGTGCCCATATTTCTGCAAGTGCATTACTAAACATCAGTTTATCCAAATGTCGCTCTACTTTAACCTTTGTTTCCTTCGCAAGCTCAATAAGACCTTGGTCTAGATCTTCTACCTGAGCGGGTGCAGGAATCACACCGGAAAAATACTTCTCTACCATAGCGGTTGTACGACTAACGAGGTTACCCAGGTCATTAGCAAGATCATAGTTTAGACGTTGAACGAATGCTTCTGGCGTAAATACTCCATCCTGGCCAAATGCAATTTCGCGCAAGAGGAAATAACGAATCGAATCTGCTCCAAATCGCCCAATTAAAAACTTTGGATCGATCGCATTTCCTTTTGATTTACTCATTTTGCCATCCGGCATGAGCAACCAACCATGTCCATATACCTGCTTAGGTAGCGGTAGATCTAATGCCATCAACATAATAGGCCAATAAAGCGTATGGAAGCGTACAATTTCTTTACCGATCAAATGAATATCGGCTGGCCAATACTTTTTAAACTTTTCATCATTTTCTGAGTCATATCCTAATGCTGTAATATAGTTGGTGAGAGCATCAATCCATACATAGATCACATGCTCCGGATCTTCTGGCACTGAAATTCCCCAGTCAAATGTTGTACGCGAAATACACAGATCCTCGAGACCCGGTTTTAAGAAGTTGTTGATCATTTCATTACGACGAGATTCAGGTTGAATAAACTCTGGATGCTCCTCGATGTATTGCAAGAGACGATCCTGATATTTAGACATCTTAAAGAAATAGCTTTTCTCCTTGACGAGGTTTACAGGACGCTGACAATCGGGGCAAATCAATTGATCCCCTTTTTTCGCCTGGAACTCTGTCCAGAAAGCCTCACATTCTACACAATAGTAGCCTTCATACTCACTAAGATAGATATCTCCCTGTTCTTTCAAGCGTGCAAAGATTTTTTGTACCACTTTCTTATGCCGCTCCTCTGAAGTGCGGATAAAATCATTATGTGAGATATCTAGCATTCTCCACAAATCTTGAATCCACTCTACAATCGGATCAATAAATTGTAGTGGTGTTTTCCCTTCACTTTCGGCCTTTCGCTGGAGCTTTTGTCCATGCTCATCAGTGCCCGTCAAATAGTACACATCATACCCACGCAATCTCTTATAGCGTGCCAGCGTATCCGCCGCAATCGTCGTATACGCATTTCCAATATGCAGCGTCGCACTTGGATAATAAATCGGTGTCGTAATGTAAAAACTCTTAGTCATTAAACATCTCTCCTTATTATTTGACCTTTCATAGATTTGATAAATTCTTTAACAAAAATCATCAGCTCTCCCAGGACATAAAAAATCGCCCCTAACATATTGTTGGGGCGAATCATTCGCGGTACCACCCAAATTCTCTAGCACTAATACACATAGCTAGACTTCATTCGATCACGGTTCTCAAATAACGCTTGAGCGCGGTATCCCCTAAAACCCCAAATGGGTACTCGAAGATACAACATCCGAGGCCATCTTCACCAACCACTCTTATACCGGCTTTCACCTCTACCCGGCTCTCTACTCTAAAAGTCACTTTGGCTACTCTTCTCTTCATCGTCTTCATCTAGTATTTCCTTATTTCAAAAAATATACTCGTATTTCAACCTTTTGTCAAGCTAACCACAAATAACATTGTTACTATATTGTGATTATGTCAATAAAAAACCTGCGTTCTCTTCTGTTTGAAGATAATTTTGTCGAATAACCGTTTCTCCATTTTCCATTTATAAATTCAGGAAACCCTTGCTTTTTAGTATAATCCCTTAACGAATTGGCGTAAATATCCATTTTAAATCAGAATAACATCGAAAAAATTGTTTTTTTGTACCTTTTTTGTTGACGTTTTTTGGAAAGGATGGTATTCTATCAATTAAGCATATGTCGAAATTTGGCGCACATATAAACATCAAAGAAAAAGACATATTTAACTTTGGAGAGGAGAATTTTTATGATGAAATCAACAGGGATTGTTAGAAAGGTTGATGAGTTGGGTCGAGTTGTTATCCCAATCGAACTTCGCCGTACGTTAGGAATCGGTGAGAAGGATGCTCTTGAAATTTTTGTAGACGGAGAGAAGATCGTTCTTAAGAAATACGAGCCAGCATGTATCTTTACAGGTAATGCTGAAAACCTTATTTTCTACAAAGGTAAAATGGTTAGCGAAGAAAGCGTAAAAGAATTGCTTGCTTTGATGGAAAGCAATGTGGTTCATTCCTAAGCTAATGAAGCAAAAGAGACAGGGTAGCATTGCTCCTCTGTCTCTTTTTTATTGATGATAGCTATTATAAACCTCTCTTTTAGGTAGACCACGTTCTTCTGCTACTTTTTTGATTGCCTCTTTACTAACTAATCCTTTTTCCATCCACAATTGTACATGAGTCCCAATACTCAAACCATCCCACCATGCAGCTCCATCTGTACGTTCACCTATAGCTCCTTCAACTACAACAGTCATTTCTCCCTTTAATCGCTCTTGTTCACAAAGCATCAATAGCTCTTCGACCGTCCCATGGATCATCTCTTCATATCGCTTCGTTAACTCTCTAGCAATCATCACACGACGATTACCTAATACCTCTTCTATGTCGAAGAGCATTTCCTTTATACGATGTGGAGCTTCATAGAAAATCAACGTATCTCTTTGATCACGGTTAAGCTCTAAAATTTCTTTGCGTTTCTTTGACTCACGAGGCAAAAACCCAATGAACAAGAAAGATGTTGTGGATAGTCCAGATGCAACTAATGCGCTTAAAGCCGCATTTACCCCGGGAATCGGAATCACAGCGATCTCTTCAGACACACAACGTGCAACCAACTCCTGCCCAGGATCAGAAATTGCTGGTAACCCTGCATCACTCACTATGGCAACATTTTTACCTGCTAGAAGCATCGACACTATTTCTTGTTCACGTTGCTCACGACTATACTCATGGTAGCTCGTCGTCGGAGTATCGATTTGAAAGTAATTGAGCAGTTTTTGTGTTTGACGAGTATCCTCAGCTGCAATTATATCTGCTTCTTTTAGTGTATTTATTGCTCGTAACGTAATATCATCTAAGTTACCGATTGGTGTAGCTACGATATATAAGCTCCCTTTATCCTGCTTTTCATAGCTCTTCTGGCGATACATATGCTACCCCCGCTTCTAAAATCAGTTGCCATTTCTCTGCGCGAGAGAGTGATTTGATGCTTCTTTCTCGCTGCAAAGCAAGGGACTTTCCCTCTACTTCTTCTAGATAACGAACTTCATATGGACCACGCCCACGTGTATACTTGGCCCCTTTACCCGCTTCATGTACCTTGAGTCGCTTCTCTAAATTATTCGTTATCCCCGTATACAAGGTTTTATCCGCACATTCCAATATATAAACAATATAAGGCTTACTCATGCTGTCCCTCATAAATCGCCTTCATTTCATCCGTGTATTCCCCATTATCATTATAGACAATAAGTGGTGGTAGTAGCTTTAGCTCCTTACCTCCATCTCGAATTCCCTCGACCAATACCATATTAGCCTCTTGATCCTTACGCGGATGGACCAATTGTAATCTCTTTGGTTCAATCCGATACTCGCGCATCAGCATAAGGAGATCTACCAACCGTGAAGGACGATGAACATAAGCCACCTTGCCACCTGACCGAACAATTCGGCTTGAGATCCGCACTACATCCTCTAATGTGCACATGATTTCATGACGGGCAATTGCTATATGCAGATTAAGATTTGTATCACCACCTACAGGCATATAAGGAGGATTACAGGTTAAATAATCAAAATGACCGTCTCCATATTTAAGCGGAAGATCCTTTAGATCACCTAACTGCAATTGAATTTGCTGCTCCAGCTGGTTCAAGTTTACACTGCGATTGGCCATATCATAGAGTCGTTCCTGAATCTCAATTCCGATAATATTCGCTTTCGTTCGCGGACTAATCAACAGGGGAATTACACCTGTACCGGTGCATAAATCCATGATCCTACCTTTTTTAGGTATATTAGCAAACCTCGCAAGTAAAACTGCATCCATTGAAAACGAAAATACTTCGCGACTCTGTATAATTTTTAGCCCCTCATTGACGAGATGATCAATGCGCTCGCCTGGTTGTAGATCAACATGTTGTTGCATAAACGGATGTTTCCTCCCTAGCTTAATACCATCATTTTAAACAAAAATTACGCGCTACACCAGATTAATTCATGAACACGATTGGGGCTCCTACCTCAAGTTCGCTCTAATTGTAAAAAAAGGGCTACAATCGAACATGCCATTGATTGCAACCCCTAAAATATACAAAACATTGAACTACCCTTGTTTGTTTAAAAATGAAAGACAAAATAGACAATCGCCTTCTGTACGTAACGCCCCATAATCCTGGTTACATATATGAAAACCCTCATAATATAGGCGCCCCAAAGTATCATGTCCCTCACCAATCAACCTACTCTTATTGCGAATGGCCTCGATGTTAGAATCAGGCTTTGGATCATCCTTTTGCTTATTATTGATCAGCTCGCGCAGATGTTTATTTTCGAGTGTGAGTTTATGATTCTCTTCAATCAGCGACTTAATTTTTTGCTTCATCTGCCCAATCTGTTTACTTAAGGCATCCATTTGTTCCTCAACGATTTCTACTTGTCCAAAAAGATCTCTGCGATCCACACTCTCACCCCTACCAATATCCCTCACACAAACTACAGCTCGCTATTCACTACTTCTACAACATCATCCAAGGGAAACTCTAGCACACGTCCTACATCATATAGATCCACCTGTATAGTTTTATCCAATAAATTAAGACCTACTACACGTCCAAGTCCGGAGGAAGTCATCACCTCTTCACCTAAATCAGGCATTGCTTCTTTTGCAGATTCATAGTTATCATTTTCATATTTTAGACAGCACATCAATCGACCACATAAACCTGAAATTTTGGCTGGATTCAAGGATAAATTTTGATCCTTTGCCATTTTAATCGATACTGGCTCAAAATCACCTAAAAAGGTGGAGCAACAGAGCACTCGACCACAGGGCCCAATACCACTTAACATTTTGGCTTGGTCACGGACACCAATCTGACGTAGTTCAATCCGTGTGCGGAAAATAGCCGCCAAATCCTTTACCAACTCACGGAAGTCAACACGCCCCTCCGCTGTAAAATAAAATATGATTTTATTACGATCGAAAGTATATTCCACATCTACTAGCTTCATAGGCATTGTATGCTCTTTGATTTTCTCCTGGCATACTGTAAAGGCTTCTTTTGCTGCTGTATTATTTTGCTCCACTAATTGCGCATCCTCTATATCTGCAATACGGATTACACGCTTAAGTGGTAGCACCACGTCCTGTTCCTCTACCTGCTTACGGCCAATCACCACTTTTCCGTATTCAATGCCACGCGCCGTTTCTACAATCACTGCATTATCTTTACTAACTGGCCATTCGCCTGGGTCGAAATAATATATTTTACCCGCTTTTTTAAAGCGGACACCAACCACTTCGTACATATTTTTCCTCCTATAGTTTGCCTACATGAACCTCTGCTAGTTGAATCACCATTTGCTCTAAGGCAAGCTGTGAATTCATCGATTTTAGTCGATTTTGCACTTGCAACAATACCTCTATCTTGTCGGCTATACCGGAAACTGTTGTTTTATTTGCCTGCTCTTTTAGGCTTGTTATGGCATCTTGATTGGCCACTTCCTCCTCTTTACCTAATTTGAGCTGCAGGAGATCCCAAAACCAAATGATCGAGAGCTCAATAAATAAATTCGCTTCATCCTTAAAGCGTGTATCAAGCAATACTTTATTGTGAAGCTGGAGTAGGACCTTTGCTTTATGTGAAAAGTCCTCCTGATAGAATTGTATCACTATTTTTCTTAATTGTGCAAATTCCTCACTTTGGCAAAGATCTAGAACCTCATCAAGATTTTTCACGATATATGTCGCTACTCGAGCATCCCCTGAGGCTATCCCAGTAGAAATCGCTTCGCTTGCAATTCGCTGCCAGGATAAGTCTTGGAATTGAATCAACTGACAGCGTGAGCGAATCGTCGATAATATACTATGTGGATTATTCGTTATCAGAATGGCAGTGACCTCGCCTGTCGGTTCTTCTAAAAATTTTAGCAAACTATTCGCGGCAGGAATCGTCATCGTCTCAACCGCTAATAATATATATACCTTCCGACGTGATTCCACTGCCTGATAATGAAACTCCTTACGCAGGCTACGAATCTGATCGATCTTTATCGATGCTCCGTCTGGTTCTATTACATGTAAGTCAGGGTGGTTATTATGATTGATACGCTGACAGTCGATGCAGGATTCACAACTATCCCCTTCATGACTGTTAAGACAAAAAAGAGCCTTTGCCATCTGTAGAGCTACTTGCTTCTTACCTACACCACGTGGGCCCGCAAAAAGATAAGCATGGGCAACACGCTGGTTGGTCAGTGAACGCTGTAATATTGATACTACATGAGGTTGATCTACAATATCCTTCCACATACTAGGTAACATCCCCATTTACTTAATCGATTAAAGGTTGTGAACAAAAGCCACCTTTTACTCCGTATAGAAAAGTGAATTTTTACTATTAGTAAAAACAATAGCATTACTTTAAACCGACCATTATGAAGCTCGTAATTTTCTTTCTAGAATTGGCGGAAATCTTCTACACCAACAACAAACACCGTCGCTCCACCAACTTGTACCTCTACAGGATAAGGAACATACGATTCTGCATTCCCACCAATAGGAGCTACAGGTGAAATCATTTGCTCACGAGCCTTGCAGTTACTTTTAATAATTTGTATCGCTTGATCAAACTGGTTATCCTGTACACCAATCAAAAAGGTTGAGTTTCCTGATTTTAAAAAGCCTCCAGTGCTCGCTAGCTTTGTCGCTCTTAATCCAGCCTTGACCAAAGCCGCTGAAAGCCGATGACTATCTTGATCCTGAACAACCGCAATTAATAGTTTCATATCAATTCCTCCATTTCTAATTCTCAATAATTATCTATTTCAATCGTTCCGATGTATATTACACATAGACAAGGATTCTTTTATTTTCAACGCCTTGAAGATGAATTCCTTCTTTTATCATTTCTTCTATAACTTGTAGCACCTCTATATGGAGTATTTGCCGCTCTAGAACAAATGGAATCCCAGGAGGATAAGGAATGATCATTTGTGCTGCAATCCGATCCTTTGCTGACTCTACTGAACACCATTCTACTTCACCCAAATCCTTTTTACCGGAAATATCCTGCTTCCATAAATGTTCTGGAATCAACATAGTGCTTTTTAATGAATGCTTTACTGAAGGAAGGGTAAATGAATGGATTGCTTCACTAAAGCCCTCAAAATCATCCAGTGAATTGCCTCCACTAAAGACGAAAACAAGTCGATCTGGCTCCGCCATTTCTGGGTAGACTCCTCTTTGCTGGAGATGCTTCTGAAGTATGCGCCACCAACCTCGAGGGAATAATAAAACCATTCGTAAAGGATCATCCGTAGGTGCTAATACTAACCATGGTATCGTAGCTAATTCACTACGTAGACTTTGCGCATATCGAATCGCCTTTTCTAATCTAACGACACCCTCTCCCCACATCATATATCTACGTGCTAAATCGAGTGATGTAAGAATCGGATACGATGGACTGCTCGATTGTATCGTTGCTAACCAACGCATTACGCCTGTGCGATCAATGCGATCACCTTGTAGGTGTATCATAGAACCCATAGTCATCGCTGATAATGTTTTATGTGTCGATTGTACTGCCGCATCAGCCCCCTGCTCGAGAGCAGTCATAGGAAGCATAGAAGAAAAACGAAAATGTGCTCCATGCGCCTCGTCCACCAACAAAGGAATCCCATGACGATGCGTAATTGTAGCAATAGCCTTTAAGTCAGCTGTTTGACCATAATAATTGGGACTTGTGATCAAAACTGCTTTTATCGAGGGATCCAAACTTAGTGCAGCTTTAACCTGCTCCGGCTTAATACCAATAGGTATATTTGTATTTGGTTCAAAATTAGGAGTAAGAAATACAGGTATACCTCGTGCCAATCGTAGACCGTTGAATACGGATTTATGTGCGTTACGTTCTATAAGGCATTTATCGCCTTCACCAATCACCGCTAAAATGAGAGATAATATTCCAGAGGTTGTACCTCCAACTAAAAACTTCGTTTCATCACTACCAAAAGCATGCGCAGCTAGTTGCTCTGCTTCCCGAATCACACCCTCGGCATGATGTAAATCATCTAGTCCTTCTATCTCAGTCTGATCGATCTCAAGTATCGCTCGAAAAATGTCGAGCGCATCCGTATCAAAATCACGTCCCAGTTTATGCCCTGGAACATGTAGTGATAGATGACCTCTCTTTATTTTCAATAACGCCTCAAATATTGGAGCATGTGCATGTCGTTTCATCAATACATAATATCCTCAATAATATAGTATATTCCATTATAGCATAGAAGAGAAAAAGACCTCTACGGCTAGAAGTCTTTAGATATATACTCTTGATATTACTATTACTTATGCTTCCTTCTTAAACCAAAGTTTGCGCATTTGATGAATAAAGAAGGTGTATTTTTCATCCTCTACCTCTGTATGAACAATTTCTTCTTCACAGTGAGAACAAATAAATTGCTCCCAGATAGAAAGACCATTTACTTTATGTTCCTCACAAACGATACAAATATTATGTTCCATTTTCAATCACGTTCCCCAGCCTTTTTTATCATTCTTGCCAATTATGCTTTTTAGTCATACTTTATAGTTTGCTTAATTTCCTGTTACTTTATACATATGTCAATAGGCGTTTTCAGTGATTGGTTAAATGTATATTCCGCTCGGATAATTAAAAAACACCTTTACGCAATTGTAAAGGTGTTTTGCTTGCTTGGCGACGTCCTACTCTCCCAAAGGGCTGCCCCTTAAGTACCATCGTCGCTGAAGAGCTTAACTTCCGTGTTCGGTATGGGAACGGGTGGGGCCTCTTCGCCATCATCACCAAACGCATGGATGCGCGCACGTCAGTGTTGTCGCACGGATGCGACGGTTTTAACTGACGAACCGACCATTGTGATCAGCGGCGGACCTCTGCG